>JAABUK010004126.1_pt1 | contig 23914 bp, 21 predicted proteins | sample 5559141 | NCBI WGS metagenome assembly JAABUK01 (sample SAMN10711869, study PRJNA513367) | rock metagenome | isolation source: Antarctica rocks | place: Antarctica: Victoria Land, Pudding Butte nord | collected 2016-01-03
TTTAATTGTGCTGGAGGGGGGTTTGGGTGAGTAGATGTAGATGTAGCTGTAGCTGTAGCTGTAGCTGTAGCTGTAGCGGGATTTTGGACTTTGGCGTTGGGGAGATGGATGGTGGGTTAAGAAGGATGGGGAGAGATGAGGAGGTGGGAGGGGAATAGTAGTGGGCAGTGACTGAGATGGAAGGGAGTTGGGAAGGTTTTTGAGATTGCTGCGCTATCTACTTCTCGGGATCTTACTTTGGAGAAGGGTTTGTGAGACGTATTAATGTCATGTCATGTCATGTCGCCTTCGTAATCTTCTTAATCGCACCATCTTTGGTTCTCTTTGTCGTAGCCTATGACGTCGAGCTCGATGTTCAGACTGTTCAGCATCATGGCCATGGTGAACGACTAGTTTCCCAGATGTCAGTTGATGTGCAGCTTACCGCATCCAAGATTCGGTGCTGCGAAGTCAAGTGAGTACTTACATCATCATCTCTCTCCACCATTGTCTCTTCAGCCTTGTCAGGGCCATACTTCCTTCTCTCCGCCTCCAATTCCTCCTTCTGGATCTGCACCTGCTCCCTCTGCTCTTCACTCAACTCCTCGAGAGCTGGTTCTGAGTCATCATCCCATCCCTCGGGTTTCTTCCTGCTTCGCTCTCGCCAGGCGCCCACTCCGCCCATGCGGTTGACGCGGTCTTTGGCGCCGCGGAAGACTTCTTCGGCGGCTTCGCGGCTTGCGAGCTTCCATTTCGAGATCAGGGTAGCGAGTTCGCTGTCAGTGGCTGAGGATGCAATTTTGAGGGCTTGTTGGGCGGTGTCGAAGCATTGGCGGAGTTGGGTGAGTTGCAGGAGGAGGGCGGAATGTTGTTTTTGGAGGGTGAGGAATTGAGACTCTTTCTTGAGGGGGTGGTCTGGTGACGACGGGTTTGGTCCAGGCTTGCTCGCAAGCGTTGTGGTTGATGGACGGTGGAGATGAGTCCTGCTGTCTGTTATGGCTGCTGGGTTATTCTCCAGTTGCTGGTCTTTGCTTGCATCTACTGCTCCTCCGCCATCCTCACCTGATCGGACTGCGGCCTTCAGTGGAGACTTGAACGGTTTGGACAGGCCAGAGCTGGCATTATTTAGGCGTCGGCGTTTGGCGGGATGGGACGAGGGTGACAGGGAGGGAGCTGTGGGACCTCGGTGGGTTAGTGCTGCGTGATTAGCGACTGGAATAGGACGGTCGATGGCTTTTCCATCGCTTGGAGTCATTTCACCATCAATCCAGCGGGAATGTGTGGCCGCGAAGAGCAATGCTGGGGACCTTTCTTGGGCTGGCCGAATCGCCAGGACTCCTGATTCCAGCCGAAAGCAGCCTTAGCGTGGATTTCCCGTCGAGTTGCTCCCGCGCGAAACGTGAACCACTCCGAAAATCACGGCTGCACAATCAACTATGAGCCCCATGCCTCACAAGCTTAGCGAAACCCTTGGTGAATAATAACCATCGCCAACCCAGCCCAAGATGACAGCCTTCACTCATGGAACGCGCATGCCTCCATCAATCCTTTCCCCCAAACTCCATCATCACCCACCATGATTCATCTCCAGCACCAACCTACCATCACCACATCGCCGCAAACATCTCGATGATTACTGGCTTCTAACACCTGACACGAGACACAGCATCCTTCGTCAAGCTTAATTTGACAACCAACCACCGCACCTGACGGTCGGCATTTCTCCTCTCGCTTGAGACATCACCGAACCTCAACCTCACCCACAGAAGACCATGTCGACTTCTTCCTCCTGCATTACAATCTCACCGGCCGTTCGGCATGCCCGACCTGACAAAAGCAACAAGCCAAGCAAGGTTGTCGTCTTCAAGCTTCCTGCCGCCATTCTCGGGCGCTTTCTGCCAAAACCAACACCCCGAAAGAATTCTAAAGCAAAATCCACACCATCGACTGTCTCAACTCCAGCAAGTGCTCCCGCTGCCGCTACCGCTCCTGCATCTTCACCGAATGCCGATGCCTCCGAGAGCAATGCCACTCCGGGTCCTAGCGTCACGGAAGCACCAAAAAAGAAAGGATCAGGTGTAAGAGCAGGTACGAAGAGAGCAATTGGACAGACCGGAGATTCTGCCTCTAAAGCCCGAGGCAAGCCAGGGCCGAAGAAGAAGCCTAGATTGTAAGTCATGGAGATTACCCTCATTCCGAAATCACGCTTCCAGGTGCCTTTTACTCTCTTCATCGCCTCCTGTTCCATGATCCTTACCTACATTGCATCCAATCTGCGATACACGTGTACCACCAGCAACCCCCAAAAACTTGCCTGATTTGATTGTGCCTTCTTGTCAAGCCTGCTTAGAATCAACTGCTGACCTTGCTGTTTAGAGAGGATGGAACTATCGATCACAGTGGGAAGCCCAGCAGTGGTGGGCTGACCAATGGCACTCACAAACTAGGACCCAAAGCCAACCAAGGCGCCATCAATGCCGGGCTTCGTGCACTCGATCGATCAGGAAAACCATGCCGAAAATGGGAACGCAAACCAATTCAACTCAAAAGCTTCACCGGTGTCGTCTGGGAATTGCCATCGTGGCGGGCTCCGAAGTCAAGATTGCCAAACGAAGAAAGCCGTGAAAGCAAGGATGTTTCACAACCGAGTGGCAGCAAAGCCAACGATAGCAGCACAGCCATGGATAGCGAGAAGAGTAACGCTGGCGAGAACGGTGCCGAACCCATGATGGAGTCTACGCCTGCTGCCAGCTCTCCTGTTCCTGCTCCTCTCCTACCTACCGTCGCTGCTACTGGATGAGCTCCCGAGACCAAGCTTGGTCGTTGGATGTCGTCTCCACCGAGAGGTCGTAAGAGGCTATCCTTCAAAACCTTGCCACTGGGCCTGCTATCAAAAGGGGGGGTTTCTGATTGCTGACCGGCTCAAAGCTAGAGCGGACTAATCCATCAGAGATACAGACTCCCTACAAAGGCAACCTCGGGCAGACCTGGTTTTCGTCGACTCTTCACGTTTTGTTCTTTCAGCGAGGCGCCAATTTATGCATTATCTGGTGAAATGGACACTTAAGGATACAAAGCGGACGGGAGACCTGCGTTCAAAGGACAGGTCATGGAAAAGCATCATGTGGTTCAGGTATTGTCACCTGCAACCTGTAATTTTAGATCATTGTCAACAACATAGCAACCAGTGCCCGACTCTTCGCCTTAGATCTGTGCTCTTTTGAATCTGTAGAATGCTAGCTTTACCCGGAACTCAACTGAAAGTGCCCGCTCTATCCTGCCGCTAACTAACGCGGAGCAAAGCGTTTCCCTATGGGTCTTCAACCCAGCAGCAGCGACAAGCTCACCATTTCACGATCCTTAGTCGATCTGGCCACCTATGATATCGAGATGCAGAGCTTTGAATCGTCCTTCGCGAATTCCTTCAGACGCTCGCTGTTATGCTACTGTTCCCCGTGCAACCGCCATTCGTGCAACTCCCTGAGTGCGATTTGCTCCTCTGAACTACATCATTCTTCTCCGATGTCACGACCTGCGAATCCTTGATTTGGCGAAGCATTCTAAAAAGAACTTCCCAAGCATATACGAAACCTTTTACTATCCTCCCTTATCCGAACAGACAATCTCTTGAAGACCAACAGACATGACAAATGGGTCAGGCGCCGGTAATGCGCCACCAGCTTCATACTCTGCCGGACCCAGTGGCCCTCTGATGCCCCGAAGATCATCATACGCTTCTGTTCTATCAGGCACAGCTTCACAGAGCTACGCGTCTCCGGCCAGAGCTGGAGCATTTTCACATCTTATCAATTCGACACCGAGTAGTTCCTATCCCCCGCAATACGTGCCCGATTACCGCTACCAACGCCAGCCATCTGGGCAGGACTCAGATCCTAACACAAACGGTTTGAGCACTTGGAGAAAAACTTCACAACTCCCATCATATTCAAGAAAGTTTGCAAGCATCGTTGGTAACACGATGCCGAACAACGTGCTTCCCGGGTCTTTCTTTGTGCCATCATATCTTCGAAATTCACGATACATGTCAAAACTAGAGGCTGCACACAAAGCGAAGCTTGCAGCTCAGCGAGAGGCATCAGCACACTCCTCGAACCTGGCGTCTCTTTCGACCAGCTCAAGCAATGCCAACCTGCATCGATTGGCGCCATCCCACCGGGGCATGACGTACGACATCATCGAGAATGCTCCTCCCTGTGAAGACGATAATTTGCCTTTGCCGTCCAGATGGAACGATATGGACAAATATCCGGGACTCGATCTACTTCAGGATGGGATGCAAATTCGTTATAACGGACCAAGTAACAAGATGGAGCTTGAAGCAGCTGCCGCCCGTGCCGACCATCCCATGTCGCCCCAATGCGGCATATATTACTTTGAGGTTGAGATAAAGAACAAAAGCAAGGACGGTATGATTGCGGTTGGCTTCTCCAGTCATAGAGCTTCCCTTGAACGTCTACCTGGCTGGGAAAGTGAATCCTGGGCTTACCACGGCGATGACGGAAAATCATTCTTCGGCGAAGGGACCGGGAGGAATTATGGCCCGACTTTCGGATTGAACGACATTATTGGCTGTGGTGTAGATTTTGCATCTGGCTGTGCTTTCTTCACCAAGAATGGGAGAAATCTTGGGGTCGCTTTCAAAGAATTGAAAAACATCAGACCATTCCCTGCGGTTGGAACGAAGAAGAGTCCTGGCTCATGGATCGGCGTCAATTTCGGGCAGAGGCCTTTTATCTTTGACATCGACGGGATGATGGCGCAGCAAAGGTTGAGCGTCGACAAGGAGATTGAGGCTGTACCAATCTCAACATTACGACTGACCCCACCCATGGACGAATCTGCGCTTGTTCAAGAGCTTGTTGCACATTTTCTGGCCCATGATGGATACGTTGAGACTGCCAAAGCCTTTGCAGAGGAGGTCCGAGCACAGTCGAGACCACTCCAAAGCGACAAGGGTGGTGCGTTACAAGACTTCGACGCCCATGAGGATTACGATGCTGTCAACCGTCAGAGTAAGAATACCCTAGCTAACTAGCAATTGAGTATGAGACTTACCCTAGTAGAAATTCGCGCCTCAATATTGGAAGGCGATATCGATAAAGCATTCAAACACACCACGGCATACTACCCTCACGTCTTAGAAGATAACCCTGAGATCGTGTTCCGCCTCAAATGCCGTAAATACGTGGAAATGATAAGACGATGCTCCGAACTGCACAATCTCCCAACCCCATCCTCAACCGCGACCGGCAATACCTTCCAGACCAAATCCACCTCCAATGGCCATACCGACGTCTTTGGCGAAGACATGGAACTCGATGACGAAGACGAAGATGAAGACGACTCCTTCCAAATGGCAAACACCAGCAATGGCAATGTCGATCCTGAAGCAGAAGAAGAAGAGGAGGAGGAGGAGGAGGAGGAGGAAGAAGAAGAAGAATATCAAAATTCTCCAACTGATCCTGCAAAATATGACAAACTCCTCCAAGAAGCAATGTCCTACGGCCAGACTCTGATGCGCGAATATCGCGATGAGAAGCGAGAATATAGGAAGACACTCGAAGACATCTTCAGCCTTATTGCGTATGATGACGCGAAGTCGAGCGTCCATGGTCATCTGCTAGAGACGGGTGGACGGGTGCAGGTGGCGGAAGAATTGAATTCGGCGATTTTAGGTACGATTGTCTCCCACGACCAAACATGAGTATGAATATGAGGTAAGCTGCTGACAGTTTTTGGTTTAGTATCACTCGGCCGATCTTCCTCCGCCGCTTTAGAGCGACTCTACCAGCAGACTGAAGCCCTCATCAGCGATCTCAGCGACATCGGGGGCACGGCGGCGTTTGTCAACGTGAGGGATGTTTTCCGGCCGTGATCTCTGCTCATTGTCCCCGGCGTGGCCCTCGTCGTCCATTGTTGTCTACTTGCTTTGCATCTGTGCCAGTCCTCTTCAGAAATTGGGCCACCTAGATCGAGTTTCTTGGGGCTCCGGGTGGCGGGCTGGCGATGGCGTTTGAGGTTGGGCGTTAATGAATGTCAGCAGCAAGCAAGGAAGCAGGCAGGCGAGCGGTCAAGCCGGCAGCCCAGGAGAGGCAAGACATGCCATGAGCAGAGAGCAGAGCACACTACACCAAGGGAATTGAAGGCAGAAGCCACCCTTCCACTCACTTCTCACGTTGACTCTTCTCTTGACACTCCCCTGAACTCTCCTTTCAACTCCTCAACCGACTCCCTTCTCTGCCGGCCTTTCCTCCCAGCAAGCAAGCAAGCAATCTACCACCCAGAGATTCTGATCAAGTCTGATCAAGTCTGCACCGCCCATCAACCACGAGCCAACAAATCAGGTGAATCTTCCAAATGCAAAAATCTACGATCCGATCCGATCCGATTCGATTTCTTACCATCGTCTGAAGAAGACTCCTCGCATACACAACAGAACAGAGCCCTCCAACGCCTACGTAGCCCAACTTTCTCCAAGCTATGCACACATCAAAAGTATGACAGTCTCAATGCGCCCCCCGTCTTACTCTGACTGTTCCATTCCCCCGCTTTCGCTGTCTCTGGAAGTGACTTGCTCTCTTTCTTTTCTTTTCTTTTCTCGGGATAACGATGAATATGGTGTGTGTATATATATACATTATATACACCCCGAACTTAGGATTTGGAGTTACCCTTCTGGGACGGGAAAGGGAGCAGGGCCGCTTCAGAGGGAGCAACGGGGGAGCAAGGGGGCGGCGCAGCGAGGGAGCACTGAGGGAGCACTGAGGGAGCACTGAGGGAGCACGGGGGAATAGCAAGGAGCACTGTAGGGCAGTGCAGGGGCGCAGCAGGTGAGAGCCTAAGATGCGCTTCTTTCGTCTCGGCTTGAGCTTTCCTGGTTGCTTTTCTGCTGCCTAAACGTCGCCACTTCCCAGAGGATCCTTACCGATAGCTACAAAGTAAAGCGGTCGTATAACCTGCTCCTAGCCTTTCGAGCGTTTCAGCTATCGACCTGGTTCTTTCTCACTGCCCTAGCCCATCCCTCCAACCGTAGGCAGATCCTTTCTTAAAACCTTATCCCTGACTTCCCAATCGCTTGTTGAGCCCGCTCACATGAGCTGACGTAATCCGACACTAAACGCGGCACAACACAATACATCAATCAATCAATATCTTCTAATTTAAAGTACCATCTAAGAATATAATATGATACTGTGGCTCGGGGGAACCACTGGATGCGAAGCTTAGTAGCCACAATAGGCACAGTTAGGGCTAGGGCTATGAGCTCTTGGTAGTGTTGTACAAACTATAATGCGCTAGGCCCCCTTGGGTAATCTACCCTAGCCCTAGGGCATTTCTCAAACATTCCCTCAGACATTTCTCAGGCATTCCCTTATCTGATGCAGGGCCCCCCCTAATGGTGTTCCCCTCCATGATGGTGTCCCCCTCCATGATGGTGTTCCCCTCCCTAATACTGTTCCCCCTCATTGATGCTGTTCCTATCCCTGATGCTGCTAATGCAGTCCCCCCCCGGACATGCTAAGCCCGTTTTCGAGACGTTCTCAACGTTGCTGGATGGATGGGCCATCTTCTCGGCTCCAAACCTTCCCTGCGCCGGCCGTCATCGATCCTGGCCCTAATAGTAGGTGTTAACTCGCTAGGGAAGCGGTCATGAGTGAACGGGGCCTCATTAGCGAGCCCACGGAGTGCCCGGACCCGAGATACGGCGACATATGTTAGGGACGATGTGAAATCCTCCGCGGTCAGGTTGACGACGACTCTATCGAGAGTCAGGCCCTGGCTCTTATGTACGGTGATCGCGAAGGCCAGATTGAATGGGAACTGCGTCCGCTGACAGCTATGGCCCTTTTTCTCCCATTGGACGGTCCTAGGGAGGATAGGAACGACGTAGCTGTCGCCGAGGTTGATACACGCTTTCCCTGTATATTTAGGGATCTCAAGGGAAAACTATCGCTGGCATCGTGTCAGAATCTTGAACACCATCATTCCAGTAGATACCGTGTACGGTCCCCATCGTGCCATTCACCAGACCTTCCTCGAGCCATAGATTCCAGTTCAGTATCACCTTGGCGCCTTTGCTAAGCAGAAGCTCATCCTCGAGATGATGAGTATCGTCAGAGGACCCATCTCTAGCCCCGCTACCAGCATTCTTAGCGATGATACGGAGAACAGGGAGACTGAGACTGCGGAGACGACATAGATTATACTGGCCGACCTGATGGTTGGTATTGAAGACGCGTAATGCACTATCAAAAGCCCCCATTCAGCATCTGTCAGTCTATCCCTCGTCCGAGCTATCAGCACCTCCCGTTGCTGGACACTAATAGGCCCATCTCGTAACGAGCCGAGCAAGTCGCGAAATCGACGTGCATCAGGAGTATCCCCTTGTTGATGCATCATGGTCTTCAGGACGATGGTTTGGTCGAATGCATAATAAGACCGCTTCCCGAGGTGCACCTCATGCTCCGTACCGCCCTGCTGGAGAGAATGGTGGAGAGGTTTACCTAAAACAGGGCTGAGCTGGCCGAAATCACCGCAGAAAAGGATATGGAGTCCACCAAACGGGAGGTCAGGGTAGTGACGTATCTGACGGAGACGCACATCTATTCGGTGCAGCGCTCGGAGGCCTATCATCGACTTCTCATCGATAATCAGGAGCCAGATATCCCTGAAAGCAGATTGATACCGCTGGAGACGTTCAGGAACCAAATCTTCAAACTTGTTGTTTACTGGAAGGCTCAATAATCGGTGCAGGGTAGAGCCATTGATGTTATACGCAGCGACGCCGGTAGGAGCACCCCTGAGGACTACAGGTGACGTTCTTCCTTCCAGATAGGCATGGTAGTTGAGATGCCTCGAAAGCAGGTCGATCAAACACGATTTACCCGTCCCCGCCACCCCATCGACGTGGATTTGCAATGGGGAAGGTATACCACTATCGTAGTGCCTCAACACCCTATCGAATACCTCCCGTCGCTCCGTATTCAGTAGCAGTGGATCGTATGTACGAGAATTCCGATTGTTGGTCGTGAGATCCGGCATTTTGGAAGTCGACTTGCTAAGGAGAGATGTCGCGGAAGCGGCAATCAATGTTATGGAATTAGGCTGATAAACTGGTCTTTGAATGCGAGTGGAAGATCTGGGACTTGGAAGACGGTATCGATGCCAGCGCCGTCGCAACGCATTTTATCATGGCCTACCCAGGTAAGGAGAGCTGGCCACCATGACCGATCGGTATCTGGCGACCAACAGTCACTTACCGTACAGCTTACTGTACAAGAGGCGTGCCTTTGAGAGATGGAGTTGCGAAAGAATGTCTTTTACCGACCAACTTGGGTGGGCGGATGGTTCTCACCGGTCGCGCTAAGCCTCCTGGTAAGCAAGCTATCCTCGAAGCTTTACAGTATAGGTCTGAAGTCATCAAGGTGCGGAAACCTAGCATTAGGCCTGCGCGTCTAGGAGATAGGTTGAGGCGAAGGGTCTGTTCATTCGATCTTATACCAACAGATGACGGAACAGTCTAATTCGCACAGCGTTGACAAGCTTTAGCGTTAACCTTGACAAAGTTATCTTGTCCTCGAATGTTAGACGGAATGTTATTCTTCACCAACGGAACTCGAGATCATTGTCACGGGGTGCAGTCATGTCACCAACCCCAGCAATACTGCTGGGGCCGAATTAGGACTAGCGCACATAGCAGCCTTCCGAGACATAGATTCATAGAACATCTTACATACCACTCAATATTCGGATATCCTGATACCACACCCTGAAAATCATCGCACCAACGGACTGCATCATTCTGCTCATAGCGTCCCTCAACGCTTCGCCGCGTACTTGACAACCCTCTGGGAGAAGCCATTGGTCTCGCCATCACTCGGAACATGGATCTCGCCGATGACCTTATATCCTAACCCTACGTATAATGGCTCACCAACATGCGACGGAATGACACCCTGGTCAACCTTGTCCATGTCGGATAGCCGCAGGCCCCACTGTAGCATGAAGGTCGCATGACCGCGGCCCTGGTAAGACGGGTGAACAACTAGCTTGTTGCAAATGCTCATCCCTGTGAAATATCTGCAAGATGGGGAGACAGTCATTATTTTGCTCCAAGAGGTGCATGCTAGTTTTGAAGCTGCGCTCGCATGCTGGATGTTTATGAAAAGAAAATGATGGTGACATCCAGGCGAGACTTGGCTGCGTTGGGTTTGTATGCTAATGGAGACACTCACTTCTTCTCCTCATTCTCGGTCACTCGAGTAAAGATGTCGAGTCGGCGCTGACAGAGATCACGATCGAGAGTTGGCTCCGGCCCGCTCACATCAGGTGCGATGAATTGACCGATGCGCGGCGAGTCCTCAGGGAGCATCCAGCTGGCGACGCCCACGACCACACGCTTCAGGGGCTTGCTCGCGCAATCGGGGTCTTCGTCCTTACCAGAGAAGAAATGCGATACTTCATCCGGTCGCTGCCAGTCCTCAGTCACAACGACTAGGCCTCGCGGATGGAGGAGTTGTGAACGATAGATGTTGGCAAAGGAGGCCACAGCGTCCTGCGGGAACTCCTCGTACTGGGGCCGCTCGTAGCGAAATATCTCCGAGTCTTTGAAGCCCAGTACACTCAGGTCGGCCATTCGCGCAACATCATCTGCATTTGCTAGCCGCAAGAATGGCAAGGTCGGGTACGATGGGAACAGCTTTCGCGTCATGCTGGAATGGGATACGTCGCGACGGCAGAGGTTGGGCAAGGCGGATTCCCACAGTAGACGACTCAGCTCAGAAAGCATGAAGTGTGAAAGCTCGCTTGCCTTGTTCTTCGAAGAATCTGTGTTATGCCTCGACTCTTATGTCCCAACCTTCAATGATCCATCTCTCACCGATGTGGATCGCAAGCCGTCCATTGGCCAGCACGTCCACTGAAGTTGTGCTTGCCAAGCCCCGCCCCCCGATTATGATTATCTTGAGATGGCTTAGCGTGCGTGTAGCCGCATGCCCTTCCACCACTCAGAGAGCGACCTTTGACGGGAGTCCCTTCACCGATCGACCATGGCAAAGGCTCCAGAGGACCTCAGCGATTCGAGGCAACCCATGTGGCCACATATATATCACATGAACGGTCGCTACTTGCTTCACCCACCTACGACTACGGAGACCTATTAGGGCATGCTCCTCCCTGCCTGAATCGTAAAGATACAGCCTTCATTTACCTGATGGAACCATTAGGGTATAAGATAGCTCGAGACCAAACACTTGACACCTATTGTGCGACTCTCCAACGCTATGTTTGAACGAGATCCTTCCACGGAGTTGACATCGGCCGACCGTGGTCCGACGCCGGACCGCAACGAGGTATATTTCCCTAGTGCGGCTTGATATGCTTGCCCTCCATCGTTCACATGACAGGTACCAGTACAGGACTAACATCGATGGTAGCTCCTCGCCGAACAACAGGCGCTGTACAGACCGTTGGATGATGAGCAAAACCTGGGTCCTGTATTCTGGGACCCGAGTCTTTTCCTCCAACCGATTGGTACAGGCGGGATCTTAACACCATCGATGCAAAGTGGCCCGTCTGCGAATGATGGCATCAATGGTGACCAAGCTTTGGCGGTAAGTAGGCCCTGCCATAACAGTCGCGATAATGGCCACGAGTGAGAGTGCCACGAAAACAAATCATAGACTGAGCTGTACACCGACAGGAGGAGAATAGCTCGGAAATGGCCTCTTCCGCGCCGTCAATGCTTTACGCGCCGTCAATGCTTTACACGCCCTCATTCAATACTTATTCCAATGGTGATTATCCCTGGATGGATAATCATCTCATGGAGAATTATATAAATACGAACCCTGTTCAGCCTCATTCGCAGCCATTCGCGAACAACGATACTCCAGATCCCCTAGCAGAGGCTTTCCCTTTGTCTATGTCTGTTGCACCAGTAGAACCAACACCAGAGATGCCTATCAATGAGCCAATACTCGACGAGCTGTTCAACAACCTAGATGCTTTTGACCCTTCATGGGGTCTTGTGGCCCACGATCCGAACAACATGGATGCCAACTTGACATACAACTGTTTCAACAACGCGAGACAGCTGGCGGAGGAAGTCCGCGCACCGGTCTTTATTGCTCCCAAGATTCCTACAATCACCCAGAGCACTCCATCATCCGAAGTGCGACAATCGACGGAATTGATTCCAAGGAAACGGAAGCAGTATGACGAGAAAGGACGGGAGAAAGCGAAGAAAATCCGCCGGCTAGGCGCCTGCTTTCGATGCAAGATATACAAACTGCCGGTAGCTAGAGACCTCCATCGGTGTTGAAAAAGAACTGACACCTGTGCAGTGCAACGAAGGACTCCCTTGCGCAAATTGTGTTAAGGTCAAGAACTCTCAAAAAATCTACCGCGGGCCCTGCGTGCGGCTTAACTTGGACGAGGTTCATACATTCCGGGCTGGTGACGGTGATCACGGGAATGTGCGCGCGATCCTGCCAGAGATGCAGTGGTTGCCAGGCGGAAGCGTAAAGACCGTCGAGCTTAGTTGGCCGTTTCGTGCCAATGCGATCAATGCGCCCATCCTGGTTGTTGACTGTGAGGAGTTTCAGCCGAATAAGGAGCCCTTGAGCGAGGAGTACTTGGCGGATGGTTTGGTTCGCCAGGTGAAGCTTCCACCATGGGCGTGCCGTGACACCACCGCAGCGCGCAAGGACATCGAAAGCTTTATGATTACCTGTCAGAGCCTTCTCGAGGATGAGATCCTTAAGACGCTGAGCGATCCCATCCTGCTGCTGACGTGGAATGAGGTCAAGCGCTATCGCGTGACCTACGACACGAAGCTTCTCACCCACGCATTGCAAATTTATGCTGGCGCTATGATGAACGCCCGATACCCCACCTCGATTGGGGCCAGCGTCTTCGGCGTGGAAGACCAGGTCCACACGCCACACTTCTTTGAGAAGCTGCCGCTACCACCAATGCTCACGTATCAGATCCAGGCCATGATTGGACAGGTGATGATGGATATCCAGACGCAGATCCTCAAGGACCTCAAGGTGCGAGTCTTCGCCAAGGACCGTATCCGTCATTGGTATGAGGCCTTTCTCGCTATTTTCGTTCTGCTCGCCACGATCGAGTGGGTGTTCCAGGTGCAGATCCGCTTTCTCAAAGCCAAGCAAGGAGTGAACGAACGCCTCTTCACCAACATCTCCTTTGCAACCCAGCACATGCTTGACGAGTGGGAGGCCTCGGCATTCAACTTGATCGGCCACTTCCGTTGCATCATGAACGGCGAACTTCCGTTCTCGCAGCCCTGGGATGACACTGCGGAAAATCCAAGGCGTACGGGACTCGATACCCAGGCGCTTGCCTTCGTCCGCAGGATCAAGAGTGAGATTGAGGGGAGAGAGGGAGAACTTCGTGCCCTACGCGCAGCACGGAAGGAATTGCGGCTTGAAAAGCCGTTGGCCATCATCTGTGAGCTGTTTTTGCCGGATAAGAAGGAGGAGGAAACAACCATCAAAGAAAGGACGACTGGCGAGCCGGCTTAAGACGATCGACAACGATCATGTTTTGTACAGTGGAACGACTACCTGGTACATGTCGATGAACTCACAACAAGTGGCCTTGATGATTTTGGCCACAAATGTTGGAGATTGAAGCCTGCAAGACAGGCGGGCATCAGGGGCTAGTGCCAAGATGGGAGAGGAACAGGGAGCACTTGACTGTGTCTTTCGGACGTTGATAAGCGTCGCAGTCGCCCGAATCAGCCACCACGCAAGTGGAGCGTTGCGCTGAAGTGGCAATCAGGGACGGAGGCAAGTTTGAGGCGTTTCTTTTTGGCTGGTGACTAATCAATCAGCTCGATGATTTCCGATATTGACTTCAAAAGCCCGACGACATGCTCATCAGATTGCCCTTCTTCCTCCGCAGAATCTCACGCCTTTATAAGTACCACGGGCGCAAGGCAGCTTTGCGGTGTGCTATCACTCAAGTCACCCCGAAGCTGATGCCATGCAAGTCCTCGTCTCGAGTTTCGTCGTTTCACCGTGGATGGCGATAGATTCCTCTGAGACATTCGCCGGGATGCGTGGTGTCTTCAACCAGATGCTGAATACAGGTGTCAGCTCGTTGCGCCGCTGATGAGGAATCTTTCCCCACACTCGCGCTGTCATTTGTCTATTCTTTTGTGGATATCTTGCGCATCCGGCTCGTTCCATCATGTAGTTTAGAAGCTCTTCATCTGGCCGCTTTGCCCGTGTAACACTACAATCTACGCTCCATACTACCTTCTACAAAGTGTTCCTTGGCAAATTGCGACACGAGGGTGTATAGAAGTCTGAGTTAGATTGGCCAACTTAGCTTCGTTTGGAGCAGGAGTCCCACCGCGATTAACGGCCCACATGAGATATAGGCTGCCCTCGTGACCAGCGGATGGCAGTTGAGTCTCTCGTAAGAGAGTCTTGCTTCTAATCCCATCCGCTCTTGACATTCATTGATCTTCGTCTGCTTGATCTGTAGGCTTGCTTCTGTAGGCTTGCTTCTGGTGGTGAGCAAAGTGCAGGCTGCTTTCTGAGTGCCTAGTGTGCGGCCATAGCTTCCTCGACGATATTCGCCAGTCCTGCCTGTCATGTCGCTGAGTTCGGACATGCCCTGGATGTAATCCGTTGTGAGGCTCTCAGTGCAGTGAGTGCAAGATGAAGCTCATGCCGCTGGTTCATCATCCAGAGAGACAAGAATGGATTTCCACCTTCCACCACCACAAGCAACCATCCGCAAAAGGTTGCTCACTAGTGTCGCTACTGCATGGTCGGAGCAGCAGAGGACATCCGTCGCTCATCTCCTGCCTCGTAGAATTCTTGCGCCATGAGTCCGAACCACTCCTTCCATAATAGCACGGACCTGCTTACACCCATCCACTCCTACTGCAAGCATAGCCTCTAATTTCTTCCCTTCCTGGCCAAGCTGAATACGAGACTCCATAATAAGCACAGACACCTTGTCTTCTTCTTCCTCGTTCAGTCCCGCAACTGTCGCAACGGACAGAAAAGACAATTCAAGCTCTTCGGCATTGTTGAGATCGAGAACAGGATCAGAAGGTGTAACACCATCTGTGGATAAAATCATTCCGCTCGTGACTGCAGCAAGAATAGAGGGCATAGGTACGCCTGCATCGACTAGGGCTAGACTGGCGGCATTCAGACAAGCGGCCATGAGAGCACCATCCAGACTTAGAACATGTAGAGATATCGTGATCGAGCTTCTCGGGTAGAGGTGGGTAAAAAGATGCGCCTGAAACGCGGACGAAATCGTAGTCTGGATTTCTTGCACTCGCTTATCACCCTTTGTGCGTCTCCTTCGGTCGGTCTGCGCGAATGGTGCGATTGTCACTTCGGTTTCGACAAGGGCGTTGTTGGTATCGCGCTGACCACGTCTGGTCAAGGTTGATCAGTCTCAATCTTCGCTGGGCTGTGCATCGTCGACGTACCCTTCTCTTGGACCGATAATGGCGCACACGACCACCGTATTACCCACAATAAATTGACTGCTCCCATCGCTCGACGACTGGGTAGAGATCGAGGCAGAAATGCGCCGTAATTCGTTCCATCTTCTACCATCCGTCCGGAGGAGTGTCTGGCCATATGTTGATGCTGTGTCGAGTGGCATCTTGCCTGTCAACAATCATGACCACCTCAATGATGAGGCCGGGTAGAAGCTAGGGACACAGTCCAATGACTCTGATCTCACATATTTCCCAAGATCAGTAACTCGCGATCAAGCAGATGGTGTGCCAAGAGATTATTATCCTCTCAGCACGTGATAGCGTGCTGACATTGACGCGCCAAAGGCTTTGTGGGGCCTAAACTCTTCCAGGCATTTCTTGTGAGAGACCAACTTTATAGGCTTTCGATACTCTACACGATCATAAAGAGATGGCTTCCTACGATGTTGATGGCTGTGAAATAGAATCAGGCGGTTCTCATGGTGTTAGCTTGAGCGACAAGCGCCTTCCGAAGGTACCGAGACCTATTGCTGCTCTGCACACCCATGGCGCTTTTGCACAAAAAAGGAACAAAGCCGTAGATAACCACATTGCTGAAGCGCACGAATTAAACACGTCAGAATCTTCGAGCGCTGGTGAGGCGGTGGATCTTGATCAATGTGGAGAAAATGAGCCACCTCGGAAAAGACAACACTTACCACGTGCAGACCCAGAAAGACTAGAATGGTCTGATGATGACTCAGCTAACGATGGCGAAGCAACTTACAAGAAATTCCAAGCGAAGAAGTCTGACAACAGGAAACGAGCGATAAGATCCACGAAGAAAGCACAGGCAATCGAAGTGGAAACTCGTCAGCGAGAAGGCGGCAAACCCTCGACCGGGGTAGGCAAGCGTGTCTCGAAGACAAGGAAGTCGTCAGGGGCGGATGTAAAGGCGTGGGGCGATGCCCCTTCAGACGAAGAGCTCATGGAGTGGACTGTCCCAGATTATCTCAGACAGCGTCGCGCCCGTTTCGACGCCAGAGCTGAAAAACTCAAAGCCGGGGGGTTGAAGCTTCCCCCCTCATACGATGATGTTGGCTTCTCAGATGATGAGCGTCTTGAAGAGCTCGTGGAAAGGCCACAATTTTCCACTGATCCGCCTGGAAAATATGAGGATATCCAACTCCCATATTCATTGGGCTTAATTCCAGCACCAGTGGCTCAGTGGCTTCGAGACTATCAAATAAAAGGCGCTGAGTTCCTGCATGAACTTTTTGTTTACCAGAAGGGTGGCATTCTAGGCGATGATATGGGTCTCGGCAAGACTGTCCAGATAATCGCTTTTCTGACCGCTGCATATGGCAAGACCGGCGATGAACGTGATGATAAGAGGATGCGGAAACTGAGGCGATCTCACAATCGATGGTATCCTCGTACACTGATCATATGCCCAGGAACACTGATCGCGAACTGGCAGGATGAACTTCGTCGCTGGGGCTGGTGGCACGTTGATGTCTATCATGGGCATGCTGACGCAAAAGACGCTGCAATATCTGCTGCGCAGTCTGGCCGAACAGAGGTAATGATCACAACGTATACCACGTATCGCTTGAATAGAGATGTTATTAATATGATCGCATGGGATTGTTGTGTGGCCGATGAATGTCATGCAATCAAAGAGCGCAAGTCTGAAACAACCTATGCACTGAATGAGGTCAACGCGTTATGCCGGATCGGCCTGACAGGCACAGCCATTCAGAACAAATATGAAGAGCTGTGGACGTTGCTCAATTGGACTAATCCCGGGCATTTCGGTCCAATCTCCACTTGGAAAGCCTCCATATGTGATCCCCTTGAGCTTGGCCAGAGCCACGATGCCACGGTCTACCAACTGAGCAGAGCAAGAAAAACGGCCAAGAAGCTCGTGGAGAATCTGCTGCCTCAATTCTTCCTGCGAAGGATGAAGACGTTGATCAAAGATCAGCTACCCAAGAAAACTGACCGCGTGATATTTTGTCCTCTGACTCAAACCCAAGCAGATGCCTACGAGCGATTCCTGGATGGCGACGTGGTGCAATATATAAAGCAGAGTGCTGAGGTTTGTGACTGTGGTTCTGGCAAGAAGATGGGTTGGTGCTGTTATGCTTTGCTCCCTGATGGGTCTAAATGGCAGAACCACGTCTTTCCAGCCATAGCCGCCTTGCAGAAATTGAGCAATCATCTTGCTATTTTAATACCTCAGAGTTCGGATTTCAACGAGAAACAAGACAAGGATCTTGAATTGCTTCGGACCTGCGTACCAGATCAGTGGCGCAAGCTGTACTCAGAACGAGACTCCATCTTGCACTATTCCAACCCAGAGTTTTGTGGTAAATGGCGTATTCTAAAGAAATTGCTCAAGTTTTGGCACAGCCAAGGCAATAACAAAGTGCTTGTCTTCAGCCATTCGGTGCGACTGTTGAAGATGCTGCAGACGCTCTTCAACCACACAAGCTACAGCGTTTCATACCTCGATGGCAGCATGAAATACGAGGACAGATACGCTGTAGTGGTCGACTTCAACACCGATCCAAGTCAATTCGTCTTTCTCATCTCGACCCGTGCTGGAGGTGTGGGGCTGAATATCACATCGGCCAATAAAGTCGTCGTCGTCGACCCGAACTGGAATCCATCCTACGATCTTCAAGCACAAGATCGAGCTTATCGAATTGGTCAGACGCGTGATGTCGAGGTTTTTAGGCTAGTGAGTCAAGGAACGCTGGAGGAGATTGTGTATGCGAGACAAATATACAAACAGCAACAAGCAAACATAGGATACAATGCAACCACGGAGAGAAGATACTTTCAGGGTGTACGAGGCCGACAAGATCAAAAGGGCGAGATATTCGGACTGAAGAATCTGTTCGCCTACCAGAATGACAATGTCGTACTGAGAGACATTGTGAACAAGACCAACATCGCGGAGAGCAAGGCCGACCTACGCATCGCCAGCCTAGAATTGGAGGATGGCAAGGACGACGACATGAAAGAGGAGGGCAATGTAGACGGAGATGATCCCTTGGACGCCTCGTTGAAGACTGAAGACGATAACGAGGATTCCGCCATGTCACAGCTTGCAGCCATGATCGCCAGCGGCGGATCTAAACCTGGAAAGAAGACTAAATCTTCCAAGTCTGAACCCTCGAGGAGTGCCAAGCATGACCCTGTCCAAGCGATCCTTTCCTCCGCTGGCGTGCAATACACGCATGAAAACAGCGAAGTGATTGGCAGCTCCAAAGTCGAGGCAGATCTGTCCAAGCGGGCCGAGGCGGCAGTCGAAGGCGGCAGCACTCAAGAACAATCCGCCCGAGTCTTTGTGGCGGACAGCCAGTTGCAGACATCGAGGAACGGAACGCCAAGCATGGCTTATCAGACGGACGGCATCAAATACCAATACAAACCACCCGAATCGGTCAAAAAGCGGCAATTCTGCTCCATGGCGAGGTGGGCAGGGTATAGTGATGCAGTAGGATTCGCCTTGGTCGTGGAAGGATGGACGCAGGAGGAGAGAAGGACATGCCTTGACCGCTTCTACGAATGGCGCAGGAGTGTCTTGGCTGGGTATGAAGACTCGAAGGCGGAAGAGAAGAGCCTGGCAAGGCTAGAAGCGGATGACCAGCCTCGGCAGGAAAGCGACGACGACGACGACGAGCTATGAGGATACGATAGACTATGGATACGTGAAACTTCCACAGCAATGCAGGATGATACTCCGTCGAGCTAGCTGAGAGCCGCGGTGCACTCGTTTCTGCACTTAACCGAGGTGCGTCCACACAAGGGGGATGATCGGAGTGCAGTATGATGGCAAAGTAGAGTAGCAGAGGAGTAGTGTAGGAGTGGCAGTCGTGCGTGGATATAGTGGCGAGATGCCGGAACAGCAATATCCTTAATACTGCGTCCACTATTGGAGTGATGTGTGACGATGATGCAGGCACGCGCATCCAGCCATCTAAGCCACGGACCGGAGGACTCGAATGTTGTCATTGCCCTGGCGATTCGGCATCTTGCTGCTTAAGGATTCGATACGATTGTTGAAGCAAGCCCAGCCTGCAAAAGGGCTCCGGGCCTGCTTTGCCGGGCATCCCCACTACAATGGCCAGGAAACAGGCGGTCTGTCGCCGTACCACCATAATTGGATGGGCCAGTCCGGTAGTTTGGTGACCAAAGCTTAACCCTCCCAAATTGTCCCATAGCTCTCAGTCCCGTCCATGGGCAAAATCCTCCAAGCGCAATCAAAGCGCATGGGCAGAAGCCGCAGAACTTGCTTCTAGAAAGGAGGCTTGAAGATTGCCCATCCTCTTCCCAGCGTTGTGCGGACGCTGCTTATCCTTTGGGCATCTTTCGTCATCTGTGTCCATGAATGCGTCTTCAGTTGTTGCAAGACAAAGCATTTTCTGCGGTATGTTCGCATTGCGACTGTCCCATTCCGCACCTGCCGAATTCCCGCACTCTTCAGTACACGAAAACACAAGATGTCTACGAACAGGCCTTCAAGCTAAATTACCTCCTCTCTAGGCAAGACCGCCCTCGTCGTCACCAAGCCATGGAAACGTAGTGCGGCTCAACCTCCGCAATCGCTTCAACGACTCTCCAGACGTCACTCCTTCGAACATCATCAATCGTCTCGACAATTCAACATGAGAGGATCAGCCCTACTACCGAAGCAGCTTCGAGCTCTGGGCGCGGCCGGCCCAGATGGACGTCCCTCCTGGCTCCATCGCAAGATAACCTCGAACCTGCTGTCCGCTTCCCACCAAGCATGCATGCACCCAATCCATACCATTGTGGTCATTGCCTTGCTAGCGAGTACCTCTTACGTCGGGTTACTGCAGCAGAGCTTATTCAACAATGCAGGGCAGACAAGCCATCTACAAGGTCATGTTGATGTGGTCCCGCTGCTTGCGGGTGGGAGAACGCTGGAGCTTAGCAGCCGCACCTCTTGGAGATGGCAGTCTGACGATACTTTTTTAGCGGCGCAGAATGACAAGGTTGGTCGCTCCGCTACCTACTTAATGATGCGTGACTGACAAAGTGCAGACCTTGCAGCATCTAGCTTTGACCACTTTCATCTTCCCAGACTCTTTGTCGTCATACGCTCAATCGGCTCCGCTGGCGGAGGCAGTACCCATCCCTGCAAACACATCGGCGAAATGGGTACCTTCGACTCCAAATCTACTATCAGCAATCTCTCAGGATTCCTCTCTGTCCTTCTCGATTCCCTATGCCGAAACGTCGGAATTTCTCAAAGCTGTTCAGGAAATTCCGGGAAGATCAAGGTCTGAAAACGGGGACGAAGACAAAATGTGGATCATGAAAGCTGCTCGTTTCAGTGGTCATGGATCTCGAAGAACGTATAGAGCATGGTTAAGCGATGGGTGGAGTTCATTTGTCGATCTCATCAAGGTATGACTTCCACCTTCTTTCTAGGTCGTAAAACTGATACACTCAAGCATGCTGAGACCTTAGATATCATAATCATGGCGTTGGGTTATCTTTCCATGCATCTGACTTTCATTTCCTTGTTTCTCTCGATGAAACGACTGGGCTCAAAATTTTGGCTGGCCACCACTGTACTATTATCGAGCGTCTTTGCTTTTCTGTTCGGGCTACTTGTTACCACAAAGCTTGGCGTTCCCATCAACATGGTTCTTCTTTCCGAAGGACTGCCGTTTTTAGTTGTGACTGTTGGATTTGAGAAGTCAATCATTCTCACCAAAGCAGTCCTGTCTGCATCATTCGATTCAAGGAGGAAGCCGTCCGCAAATGGTGCGGCGAATGGCCATGTTGCGGGAAACTCACCACCCCAGACATTTCCACCTTCGATTCAAGACGCTATTCAAACGGCCGTCAAGGAGAACGGTTTTGAGATTGTGCGGGATTATGCGATAGAGATTGCAATTCTTGTTGCTGGTGCAGCTTCGGGGGTACAAGGCGGACTGCGCCAGTTCTGCTTTCTGGCGGCATGGATCCTGTTTTTCGACTGCGTTCTCCTTTTTACCTTCTATACCACCATCCTCTGCATCAAATTGGAGATCAACCGCATTAAGCGACATGTTGCGCTTCGCAAAGCACTGGAGGAGGATGGGATCAACCGAAGAGTAGCTGAGAATGTTGCTGCCAGCAACGATTGGCCAAGTGGACCACCCGATGCGTCAGCGGCTTTCAATATTTTCGGTCAGAAAATCAGGGCGAGCAGTGTTCCGAAGTTCAAGATCTGGATGGTAACAGGATTTGTGCTGATCAACGTGTTCAATCTGTGCACAATCCCATTCAGAAACGAGAAGAGCTTGAAGAACTCGAAAGTATCTGTCTCACACGTCCTGGCCGCAACTCCGATTGATCCGTTCAAGGTCGCCGAGAATGGACTCGATTCTATTTACGTGTCTGCGAAGAGCAAGAGATTGGAGACGTTTGTGACCGTTCTACCGCCGATCAAGTATGAGCTTGAGTACCCCTCGGTTCATTACTCAGAAGCTGAGCACGAGGTGGGACTCTTCGATATTGAATACACTGATCAGTTCTTAAATGCCGTTGGTGGTCGAGTCATCGAGGGCGTTTTGAAGAGTTTGGAAGATCCTGTTCTGAGCAAATGGATCCTAATCGCGCTGACGATGAGCTTAATTCTGAATTGGTTCTTGTTCAACGCCGCCAGATGGAGTATCAAAGAACCGCAGACGCCACGTCGGGTGCCTCCAATTCAGCAGCCACCTCCACCTCAGCATGCCCGTAAGCCGCTTCCAGCTGCCGATGGTGATGTACCTAAACGCTCAAGAGCTGAGTGCGAACAAATGCTCAAGGCAAAGAAAGCACCATACCTCACTGATGAAGAGCTAATTGACCTTTCCCTCCGGGGAAAGATTCCTGGCTACGCCATCGAGAAAACATTGGAAGACGAAAATCTGATGACACGTCTCGAATCATTTACAAGAGCTGTCAAAGTCCGGCGTGCGGTTGTGTCGAGAACGCCAGCCACCAGCGAGGTCACCAACCTTCTTGAAAGTTCAAAGGCCCCATACAAGGGCTACAACTACGGTCTTGTCCATGGCACTTGTTGCGAGAATGTCATCGGCTATCTCCCAATACCACTTGGTGTTGCAGGCCCTCTTGTCATAGATGGTGAAAGCTACTTCCTTCCGATGGCTACCACAGAAGGAGTGCTCGTTGCCAGCACAAGTAGAGGTTGTAAGGCAATCAACGCTGGGGGTGGTGCCGTCACCGTCGTCACAGGCGATGGGATGACACGAGGCCCCTGCGTCGCCTTTCCGACATTAACCAGAGCAGGCGCGGCGAAGCTCTGGCTCGATTCAGAGGAAGGTCAGCAAGTGATGAAGAATGCCTTCAATTCGACAAGTCGGTTTGCAAGATTACAGAGCATGAAGACAGCGCTTGCAGGGACATATCTATACATCAGATTCAAAACCACGACGGGAGACGCCATGGGAATGAACATGATCAGCAAGGGCGTTGAGAAGGCTCTACACGTCATGTCCACCGAGGCCGGCTTTGATGACATGTCTACCATATCTGTTTCGGGCAACTTTTGCACCGACAAAAAGGCTGCGGCGATCAATTGGATCGACGGGCGAGGTAAGTCTGTCGTTGCGGAAGCCATCATCCCTGGAGAAGTTGTCCGAAGTGTCCTCAAGAGCGACGTGAATGCACTGGTCGAACTCAACATAGCCAAGAATTTGATCGGCAGTGCAATGGCCGGCAGTATCGGTGGATTCAATGCTCATGCTTCGAACATCATCACAGCCATGTTCCTTGCAACTGGCCAGGATCCGGCTCAGAATGTGGAGAGCAGTAGTTGTATCACCATCATGAAGAAGTGAGTCAACACATTTTAGCTTCCTGCTCATTTCTCCCACTGACACTTTCCCCGCAGCAACTGCGGCAATCTCCAGATCTCCGTCTCGATGCCCTGCATCGAAGTCGGCACAATCGGCGGCGGTACCATCCTCGAGGCCCAATCCAGCATGCTCGATCTCCTCGGCGTCCGTGGTTCACATCCAACCACGCCCGGCGAAAATGCTCGCAAACTCGCACGTATAATGGGCGCGGCGGTTCTGGCGGGGGAATTGAGTCTCTGCTCGGCCCTGGCAGCAGGGCATCTGGTCCAGGCGCATATGGCGCATAATAGGAGTCAGGCACCGACACCGATGAGAAGTACGACGCCGGTGGGTGCGGCGGTGGAGCCGTTTGTGCGAGCGATGAGGGAGATGCCGTCCCCTGGACTCGCTTCGGCGAATGCGGGATTGGAGTTGAAGATGACGGCTGCGCAGTGAGAGGATGTGTGTCGAATGAAGATAGGAGACATAGGCGTGGAGAGAGAGGAGGGAGAGGATTGTACATATGTTCATCTCACATGGCGTTTGATTTTTAAGGTATTCGCGT
>JAABUK010004130.1_pt1 | contig 23901 bp, 42 predicted proteins | sample 5559141 | NCBI WGS metagenome assembly JAABUK01 (sample SAMN10711869, study PRJNA513367) | rock metagenome | isolation source: Antarctica rocks | place: Antarctica: Victoria Land, Pudding Butte nord | collected 2016-01-03
TGCAGCTTGCATGACACTTTATACCTATGGCTTTAGGCATGGTGTTCGGTCAATGCAAGGAATGGTGCTACATCTGTATGTAATGCATATATACAAAATTGGCAATGCAGTGCAAGCACAAAGGTGGCATGCTTTGGAAGGATTCATGACACTGACCTTCTCGGTCTCTTCTGGTAGGAAGCATGCGGCCAGTGGTGAGGCTGTCAGCAGTGTTCAGGATGCTGGCGCTGGTGGACATCAGCCTGCCAGCAGGAATGGTGGAGGATGCCTTTCGAGCAGGTCCCGAAGGGCTCCTGCTGACAGACTGCCAAGGGGGCTTCTGGTTGGCAGTGTCCCCTGGGGGCAGGGGTAGCTCTGGCTGGGCGGGGGACCAGGCTGCGAAGGGGCTGGCTGTCATGAAGCCACTAGTGGCTTGGGAGCTGTCCCACTGTTGCTGCTCAGGAAGCTGCCTGGCTGAGACGGTACTGGCTGACTCACTGCTTGCCTGTAGCGCAAGGCATGAAGGATGTGTTGCAAGGGACATGTGCTTGGTTGCTGTGTGGCATGCATTGTTGAACAAATGCGTGCAGACAGGCAGAGAGAGCGTGGCACAACTCACTGCTTGAGACTTCATCCTGCATTGAAGGCATGATGACGAGTTTTTCAATAAGCAAACATTCTGATGCTAGGCAGCTACAACCTGCTTGTATGCTTATCCACCTTGAACAGTTTGAACAGACATACGCAAGTGATGTAAATCTTGTGCCTAGCATTTGACGCGTAACTCAGAAAACATCTTTTGACATCACTCTCTAAACATGGAACCTTTGCTTTCAAGCAGCGGTGCAAACTCTCTGAACTACCATTTGCATACAGTACATTACACCATCGCAGATTCAGTGCTAACAGTGAGCCTATTTGAATCTGCAACATAAGGCATATCACCGTCAACAGAATCTTCAGCTTTCGATGAAGCAAGTCATATGAGTGTAGGGGGGGTTGACCCACCTGGTGTTGAGGGGGTGTGTTGGCTTCAGATGCAGTCTGGCTGACCTCTGCAGTGGAGATGGCAGACACAAAGGATGGCATAGCATGAGCTTCCTCATCCTGCGGCCTCCATGCACCAGGACCTGCTCAAACACCACAGCCCATGTCATACATGATTGACTGCTCAATGCCCATGTGCTCATTCAAGCACTGCAAACAATGTGCTGCTGCTGAGACCACTTCTGTCAGCTGAATAGTCCCAGCAGGAACTTGCATATCAACCAATCAATCAATTTACAGACTACATTGCGCTTTTTCTGTGTGAAAATCACACAAGGTTAAGGAAGATGCAACAGAGAAGAGGCTGTTCAGCTATGACAGCCAGCCAACAACGTGGTACAGATGTAGCAGGGCGGCTGATGCCCTGGGCAGATTGTTTTGGTAGTGATGCAGACAGCATGCCATCTTTACAGTGTCATTACCTGAGTACTCCCTCTTCAGAGGTGGAGGACGACGTGTTGGGACAGACACCCTGGTGGATGTTGTTGAGGGGGGACCCCTAGACTGGCTGACCCAGGGGCTATTCCCAGAAAACTGTCTTCGAGGTGTTGACCATCCACTTGAAGAACCTACAGCCCGCATACATTTATATCACGCCTGATGCCATTTGAACAGGCTGTGACTCAATGTGGTTGGACACCTTGCAATTTCAACTGTGTAAGTGTTTGCAAAGTCCTGACAGTTGAGTGAACATTTGTGCAAGCGTATTGGGTTATGATTGCTGGCCAATGTGCAGCAACAAATGGACAGCTCACACATCAGCAGGCTCAGCGCTTTGATGCACAGATTAGGCATTGGACGGCTGAAGCAACAGCGTTTGATGTAAGGACAGCCAGCAATGTGGCTGATTACGGAAAAGCCTTGCCTGGTAAGGCTCCAGAGCTGGTGCGCCTGGCAGTGGCAGTGGCAGCTTCTTGGCGCTGGGCCACAGGATCATAGCCAGGCAGAGGTTCACGCCCTGCGCAACGCAAATCTAACTTTGACATCTTTGTTGCTGCTGTAAGTATTCTCGTCTTGATGCGTCCGATCCTTGTTGCTGCTGCTGTAGCTATCTGCGTCTTGATGAGTGAGATCAACTTAAAGTGCTGTAGCGCAATCTCTGGCATGCCAACAGCCATGATGTACAGGCCGGCAAGCATGGACGAGTACTCCATGTCCTGATTGATGTTGACGATCAGAGATGCAAGATCATTGTATTTGCTGTTGTGACCATGTATGCAACAATGATTGCACAGCAGAGATGGTGTCCCACCATCATAACGCTGCGCAAGCCACCTCACAAAATGCCAATTTGCCACCGGCGACTTCATCATCTGCTGCCAGTCAAAATCCTGCATGTGCGTGTATGTTTCAGCACAATGTTAGCTTGTGTCTGCGTTGATCACAGAAGATAGCTCCCAAATTCCAAGCAGGACATGGTGCCAGCATATCACCAACCTGAGTGGCGCCTGAAGCTGTCAGGGCTAGCTGTAGCTGCTTATAATTGGGAATGAAGTCATGCTCACGCTGAGCCTCAAAGTTGACCTGTCATTGCACAGAAGCCTTGAGTACTGCAGAATGTATGTTACCTATTGCATGGCAGCAAGCTTGATGATTGCAAAAAGCAGCACATGATTGGGTTCCTCAGTACCTTCTGCAACTGCACTTTGCCCTCATATGCGTCCAGAATTTGGCAGTACAGGGCTCCGCTCTGAAGCTGCACACCATAACCATCTCTTGATTGATTTGCCAGGAAGGCTTGACAAGCTGGAAACTGCTGATGTCTGCTGCCACATACCTGTTCAAGCTTAGTGACTTTCAAACTCAACACAAAGCTGACCCACTGCAGGACCTCTGACTTGCTTTGCGTCTGGGCTTGCAGGGAGCTCTTCCTGCTCATAATGCTGCTGGCCATAGTTGCCAACGATGTCACTTGCGCTGCCGAATTGCGTCAAGCGGCTCGTTTACCCATGCAACGAGCACAGGCGGGGAGCCTGGGAGCTCCCCGCGCCACAACTTTTTCGGCTACGCTATAGAATTAGTCAAAGAGTTCTGCACGCGCGCTCTCAAAGCACTTAGGCAACTCAAGTGATGCAGCGCTGCTTGAGTGCCGACGTGCAAGCCCTCACAACGTTAACGTCCGAAGATTTCGGCGGCAACTAAGTCTCAGGCCCGGAACACCGAAGACTTTGCTAAGTAGTCTTTACAACGACCCGAGGTCAATACTGCTGCAGCAGTGCACAGCATGCACAGGCCGCGTTGGCTTCCGACTTCGCAACGCAACCTACTCGCCTAAGCCTGCTCTTCGAGTTACTCGATCTCACATCTGGGACTCAACTGAGTTCGGTGAGTTGGACAGCTGGTGAATTGCGATCAGAGTCCCTGAAATGAAAGAGTGATCATGCGCATCAGAATGACACCTGTGATGAGACCTGTCTACAAGACACCTAGAACTCTGTACTTGAGAGTGGTTGCACAAGCATGCTATGCAGACTATGAGTAACTGACATCTATCTAGACCTACAGCTAGAATTCAGAAGTATCGCTGGAAGTACACCCAAAATTGTTTAGAGCAGTGCTGACGCGTTCTCGGACATCCAGGGACATGTCCTGCAGCATATCTCGCAATCGTTCTTCTGTCCCCAGGCTCTGGAACTGCTGAATGCGCTTCATAGCTCTGTCTGGCGCATCATCATCAGCCCTGAGAATACCACAGTGCAGATTAGGAGGACACTTGTCACACACCGCAACGTTGCAATCTCAGCAGCATTTTAGTCAGCAACGCACGCACACGAGACAAAGCTTGGCCTGCACTCTAATGCTGCCTGCATGTCAGGTCTTACCTTGACAAACTGGCAGGTGCATGTTTATTCAATGCACAGTGGCCTTACCCATCAGTGAGGTTGAGGATAACCCACAGAGCAGCTGTCCGCACTTCTACGCCTTCATGGTGCAGGTGGGCCTTTATGCACTCGCCAGCTACACTTGCTATGGCATCCCTGTCCTCTTCACTGCCTGCAAAATTGAAATGCAACCAACTCATTAACTCTCCACTGCTGTTCTTGCTGCAGCGTTTGCTGTTGTCAATACAAGCACGAATGCGCTCTGCCAGACCGCCAAGCTGACATGTATCTTCAACCTTGCTTCAGCAGCAATGTGTTTGCAGAACAAAAGTGAAGCAAAAGTATCATTGGTTTGGGGTGGGGAGGAGGGAGGGGGGGCTTGCATGCTGACCTGTAGATGCAAAGTTGCTGAGGCAGTACAAGATGTGGACCAGGATGTGCTGTGGAGGCGGCAATTCCTGCATCCTGGCAACCAAGGCAGGCACCGCACTCCCCCCGCTCCACTGTTTTACACACTCTGCAGCTGATCGCCCAGCAGCCAGATTGCGCATGAACATGAAGCTCTTGTCCTGCAAAAAAGCACAAGCTGCACTTTCTGCTGGTACATGCTGCTGAACAGGCTGAAGCTCAACTACAAGCAGACACCGTGACGCACAGCAAGCCAGATACACATGTTGTTATGCACAAGATGCTCAGCCCCACATCCACAGCGACCGACTTCTTACCTCTACAAATTTGGTGTTTGCAGACTTCACAAAAGCACATTTGAGACAGCATCGAACCCTCAGCAACGCCCTATAATATACAACACCAAATCTACTACATCTGCTTGCAAAGGAACTGCCAGATGCATTGGATCGTCTGCCAACACAGTCCAATACATGGCTTGTGAGGCATTTGTCTGGTATATGGTTAGTTCTTTCAGCCATGCCTGAGGCAGGCTGCTGACCTGCACGCAGCTGTTGGTATCCTGCAACAGGGGCACAAACTGGTTCCAGGGCAGGGCTGCCATGACTGCATCACACACAGCTGGGCTGGCTGCATGGATCAGGTTGGCTAGGGCCCACATGGCGCTGCACCGTCTCTCATCGTCTGGCAGTGCCAACATCTGCACCATTGCTGGCAGACCTGCTGACTGCGCAACGCTGTCCTGCATGGAACACGATGCAATGGAAAAACTTGTGCCAATGGAGACTGGAAGGCGTCCACCCTTCTGTGAAGTCTCCCGAGGGCAAGACATTGCTTGCATGGCAGATTGGCTTGAGCGTGGCACAATGAACTTGCATTGGTCTTCAGAACATGTGCAATGCATGTCTGAAACAACCAGTACTCACGCAGTACAGGTGGAGGCGTGACAGCAGTTAGACAGGTGATAGTAAGCACTCCTGTCCACCACAAAAAAAAATAACTGGAGGTTTAGTCACTACCTTAGCAGATGCTGTGTCCAATACTAGATTGGATAGTGCCTTCAGGGCTGAATGCTGCAGCTCAGGCTCAGGTTGCAGCAGCAGCAAGCGCAACATTGGGGGCATGAGTTCAGCCATAGGAATGTGTCTCAGGCACTTCATGCTGCCACTCAAGCTCTGAATGCAAGCACATGCTGCAGCACGCACCTGCAAGTCAGACACACCCTCCGGTCACACCCAGCCAACAATCATGGTGCTGAAGTGGCTCAGAAACTGTGTCAGCAAATCCGCCTTTCACCCACCAGAAAGGCGGTTTTGCCAACATGTTGCTGAAATCTAGTGGAAAAAGGGCTTTTCTGGCTCAACATGTCAATACTGTCCAGTCTGCAGCTGAATCTGAGATCTGTGCACATTTGTGAGCATGGCAGTGTGTGTTGACAGCACTGACTGTGTGTGGCACAAGGGCAGAACAGCATGGTCTTCTCATGCCTGCAGCATCAGTCATGTGAAGGCCTTGCCTGGACATCTGAGTCATCGAGAGCTCTAGCCACTTGCCCAATGGAAGCACGCTCCATGAAATTCGTGCAAGCATCACTATGGTTCTTGCACAAAATAGCAAGTGCTCGCAAGATCCCTTCCTGCACACAACACCCACATCAAGCGCTTGTCCGAGTGCTGGAGAACATGACGCTGCCACTGTATACTGGACCACAGACATGTGAAGTTTGTGCATGTTTCCAGGACATGTGATGTTTGTGCATGTTTCAAAGACATGCAGGATTTGTGCAATAACTCAGTAAATTCGAGATGCAGACCCTCTTTGCAGTGCAATCTTTTGCTGCTGAAGCTGTGCTGAAGGATGGTGATTACAACAGACTTGTCAGCAGTGTGAGCAAAGAGGTGTTGCTGCTGTGGCTGACAACACAAAGACAAGCTTGCCTTGAAGCAGGGTCTGTTGTGCCATGTCTGCTCATGATGTAACAGGGTGGTGAGGCTGCTGACAGCATCACTGTCCATGGCAGCCTTTTGCATGGCAGGGCTCTGCTGCAGCAGATCAGTCAGCACTTGCGGAGCTGTGTCTAGCACAGCTGGCATGTGCAACAACTTCAGCAGCACTGGCAGCATTGCCCTGTGCACCGTCTGCATGCACAGCACACACCTCAGTATCACAAGGCTGCAAATGATGCATGGGAAACCACGTGAATATGAGCAGAGCACATTAGGCATGTCATAAATGCCTTGCCTGATGCTGCTCTGAGAAGTGGAGTGTAGGTGCATACCTCAATTGTTGTGGCGCCAACTTTGTCCTGAATGTCAGGCGTCAAACAAATGTTGCGCAGACAAACACAGGCAGCAAGGCGCGCTGCTGGCTTTGAGTGCTTCAGCAGTGACAGCAGGCTGTGCTGCCAGTGTGGATGTGCAGTACATTGCGCTGCCATGCTGGAGCTGCTGCTTGTCAAGAGGCTGAGTGCTGTCACTGCTGCTTCCTGGCCGCCATTCTGAGACACGAGCAGCTGCATCAGCGCTGAGGCCACGTTTGGGTCCTGAGCAAGCCTTGCCAGAATCTCCTGCGTTTATTGTTTGGCTGGTGATAATGCGAAGATACAGGCAGAAGTCAAGACAGCATGGCAGAATGTCTGTGGCTTTGCATACCATGTTAGCGCATTGGCAGTACTGTGCAAGAACTTGTGTGGCAATCTCAGACGTCTTGGTGGAGGAGGCAGACAGCAGGCTGATTAAGCGTTCAAGGTTTAGGCCGTCAAGCTGATGCGGTGGGGTTGATCCTGAAGACTGCAAGGCATACATGGTCAGCATATGCTTCATGCACCTCCTGTACAGTCTGTTCCTGAGTCCTTTGTGCAAGTGTTACAGTGCTTTTCTCATTTGTTCTATTTTAGCAATGCTGGCAAATTTGCCAATCAGAACAGCATCAGCCAGACCTGCCAAACAAGCTTGAGAGCCCGCAAGGCTGCTTCCACAACAGTGTTGTCTTGACTTGAGACTGCGTGCAATAGGTGCTGCACACCACCACTAGCAACCACTGCCCGAAATCCATCTTCCAACCCATACGCAAAGCTGCCAACAGTAGCTGCGGACTGTACTACCAAGAAAGCGTCCGCGTTTTCTTGAAGCAGTTCTACGACACGCGGTACTGCCTCAAGCTTTATGTACGAAAGCTTTTTGCTCTTGTTGCCAATGATCTGATTTTTTATCTCACGAACCGCCTTGAGTCTGGTGGAACGGTCAAGTGATCGGAGCCTATCGACAACTTCTTGCTGCTTAGCGACCATTCACGACTGGCAAGCGTTACACAGCGCTAGCTCAGATCGGTCATATGAAGCCTAAGCTGGTAAGGATCACGACACCTATTTGCCAGCGATAAGGTCGTTGCAGCTGCAGCAAAGTACAAAGTCAAATTGTGGCGTTGACATGCTCTGCTCTGCCTGAGCAAAGGCCTGAGCAAAAGCATGACCTCATACCGAAGTCAGGCCAGAAGTCGAGTTCGTTCGTAGGGTTCGAATTTCTTTTTTAGGTCACCGCAGTCGGTCAATAGTGCAGTGCACCGTCTCACTGACACTGCCGTGTCAACTTTGTTTTATAGGTGCGACACTTTCCCTCAGCAGCTTGCATTGATCGATTGTTCCGCAAGTTTGTCTTCACTGAGAAACTCTGCAAATACACGCGCTGTGTAACCTGCCATCGCGACCAAAAAGCAAGGGTGCAGTGCTGCACAGCATTTTGGCCATTGCACACATAGCCAGGGCCTCTCATGGCTCAGCCAGGGGGTGGAAGTGTTGACCACGGACGAGAGCCATGCCCAGACAGAATCTTGGACGACATTGGGGGCGCCTTCGGTATGGGAGCAGTAGGTGGAGGCATTTGGCACCTGATCAAGGGTGCCAAGAATTCGCCGTCTGGGGCACGCACTCGGGGAGGCATTGAGGTGCGCCGGTAGCATGCTCTGATTCTCAGCGACTGTACTGTAATTTAGTGCTATTGTGACCTGGACTTGTTTATTCCCAGGCTATCAGGCGAGAGGCCCCAAGAATAGGTGGCAGCTTTGCTGTTTGGGGAGGCTTGTTCTCATCATTTGACTGCACGCTTGTGGCTCTCAGAAAGAAGGTACGTCCATCCACAAGTTAGCTGACTTTGCATACATAAACTGGCGTAAGCTGCCAACGTTACCAGTCATATGCTTTCAACTTTATGGACATACTGCAGGAAGATCCATGGAACTCCATAGCAGCTGGTGCTCTCACTGGAGGCTTCTTGCAGCTTCGCACAGGGCCCAGATCAGCTGCAAGATCAGCTGCCTTTGGTGGCATCTTGGTGGTAGGTTCATAGCAAAGCATGACCGCAGCAAAATTGTTATCATTGCTCTTTGCTTGCTGTCTCTTGCAGCCACTGCATCTTGAATGCTGCATTGTACCTACTACATGCTCTCACTGTAGGCTATGATAGAGGGGCTTGGTATCCTTTTGACCAGAACAACAGCCCCCCCACCAGCCCCTGTGATGATGCCTGACATGGGCAGCGCAGGTCCATCTGTCCAAGGTACAGCCTCAGGTTGCTCTACTGTGCAACACATGTATACGCTGTGCTTGCCATTCAAATCAAGAGACTGCCTACTCAGTGAACCTCTTCACTGTTGTTTGTGGTTTCTTCAGTGAAAATGGCAGTCATTGAAATATTTGCTGTGGACCCAAGCAGATGCATTCATGCAGCTGCCAAGGTTTGCAGCAGTAATTGTATGGGTGTGTTGTGTTCAGGAGCTTCGCCATCACAGCCATCCATCCCTCAGGGTCTGGGCACACTGCCAAATGGGCAGCTTGCGGGTGATTCATCAAGTTCTGGACCGGCTGGCTCCTCAAATTCTGGCAGCAGTCAGGGCTGGTTTGGCTCTTGGTTCTCTGGTGGTGACAGCTCTTCACCTCCCAAGGTACTGACAGGCCTGTTGCAGTCACTGCAATGCAGTGTGTATTGCAGTAACTCCTTCGCTCTTATGGTACGCTGTCAACAGTTTGCTCCTGCATTATGACCTTTGGGCAAAATCTGTCAGCAAGCCTGGTCGCCTGATGGCGGTGAAGGTATAACACAGCAATTGAGCAGAATACTGTGAATGCAGGATCAGCCTCCGCCTGTGAGTGACCTGAGTGACGACAAGTATGGACCGCCACCCATGCCGCAAGAACTTCGGTCTGACTTTCGCTGACCTTGTATTAGTGATAGTGATAGCCAAGGAAACAGCAATGGAACTTATTTCTGGGCACCAGCTGTGTTGCTGCCGTGCTTTCTTCGTTGTTTCAAGTCTGATTGCCAGAATGAGGCATCAGGCTGGTTGCAGAGCAAAGTGCAGAGATGTGTGTCCTGGTCATCCTACTTGAGCTTGTGTGAGACGCAGCCTTGATGAGAGGACAACATTGGTTTTCTCCTCAGTTGGCCCAGGACAGCTTGTATCATAGATTGAAGTACCTAGGGCTAGACTCGTCATAGTTTACAAGCAAGGGTGTTGCATGGCATGGTAATCACCAGCTTGGTCGCCTCATGGGAGTGCATCAGCGGGCAACTCAGTGTGCAAGGCGCATGCAGTTAGCATGCCGAGCTGAGACATCTCTTGCACAAGCGTGTTGTTTGGTGTTTGTTGAATGATCACATGCTGTTGCCCGTTCTCCATGTTTGTTGCGGCGTGAGTGCAACTGACCTAGGGCTTTGCACCTGACCACAGACTAACTTATGTACTGTCACAAGCACTGTTCTTCCAGACTCGCACACAAGATACTACATCACATCAACTCAAATGAAAACAGCACACATGGCAGCAAATCTGTAGCCAGCATGTGGCAAAGATGCATCTCATGATCAGATGTCCGTTGACCTTCAACTATTCCTAAAAGCATAGGACGCTTCTGCCTACAGCTTGTCGTCATGTCAAAGCAACACTGGTCTTACAGCAGCACACCTAGGCAGTAGCAATGTACAGGATGAGCGCATATTGCTGTGCCACAGCACATGCCACTCAAAAGCAAAATCACAACACAAACATGCATGCACCATTGTTAGCCCACAAGCACATAGTTGCAACAAGTTCTGACCAAGAAATAACTGTGTACAGATTGCGGACAACAGATCCAGTTGCAACAGGGCGGTTGAAACAGTGTCAAAACAGTCAGTCAACTGTCTTTTGCTGCTGCTGCTGGGCCCCATATGTTGATGGTCTTGTCATCTGACGCAGAGGCAAACATTTGGTGGTCAACTGGGTTCCAGCTGACAGAATTAACCGTTTGTGTGTGACCCTCCAGAGCTGCCAGCTCATCGCCACTTGCTCTGTGCCATATGTGCACCTGCAACAACCCCATCATTGCAGGCATTCAAGCAAAATGATGTGCAAGAGGGCTTTGAAATGATTGAGGGTGCCATCATGGTAGCGCACGTGCACATTTGCAAGGCCGCAGGCACCTGCCTGAGCATACCACTGGCCAATGTTTTCCTTGTGCAGTTCAAGTCAATGTAGTGGCAACCAAATCAGCATGCTTGGCCATGTGCCTCAAACACAGAAGGTCAAGCCTGTCAGAAGAGCATGTCAGGGTTATTCATGCTCAACTGCCCAGCTGGACACACAATGACAATAGGTTTGCTCATCCTGCATGATGCTCAAAGCTGATGCACTTCATGCAGCACGTGTCTGGCTTTTACACACCTTATTGTCCTCTGAGCCACTGAGCACAAAGGCCTGGTTGATGCCACCCAGGCAGGAGCGCACCACAAACCGGCCCTTCTGTTCTAGGCCCATGTACTTTTGCACAGGCCCCATTCCAGCATTTGGGGAAGGGGTGTTGGTGGAGGGGTCACCCAGCTCATGCAAGTGGATGCGCTGCTGAGATAGATTGAGCAGCAGATGGCGCTGATCCTGACTAATGAACATGCTAGTGATGCTGCACTTTTCCTCGATTGTTAGTCCCGTCAACTCTATACCAGTTTCCAGGTTATATATCCGCACCTGTACGCCAGCAAAACAGGTCTTATTGGGCAATATAGACTTGCAAGCATGCATCATCCTCACATACACACAGCCTGCCATGCATGCCACTGTTCAGCACTGGCAAAAGCTGTTTGATGGGTCACTCACACTTGCCAATGAGTGTAGTTGCCTTGCAGCAGTTAAACACTCAGTGCCCACAGGCGGCAATCATAGTCTGATGTGGATGTGTCAAGCAAATTGATTCGCTTTTGTTGATGGAGATTGGTGCAGAATGGACCGCAGTACCTTCTTTTCACTTGTGACACAGAAGAGCAAGCGCCCATCCTTTGAAATGGCTAGGTCATGCACATGAGAAGCCTTCCATGTCCTTTGCACATGGCCCTGTATATCAGCCAGCATCATGAACTTGTCATGGCTACCTGTCACTAACCGCTTGCCTGCAACCACATCTGCCTGATGTTAGCTACTATGTTTGCTACCTTGCACAATCTGGCAGACTATCTCAAGCAGAGCACATAGCTGACAGCTCAGGGAAGCTGCAGCATGTTGCATGTTGCTATTCTAGCGTATGCAGTGAACAGTGGTACGCCAAAAAGCATACAGCGGCATGAACATTGTCACATCAATGCAACCGCTGGCATGCAAAACTACGTCTGGCAAGTGTGGGAGAGGCCTGCTTCTGTATGTTTGTCCAGGCAGCAGATGCATACGAGAGCAAACAGGGCACATGATGCGGGCAAGCCTCAGGAGTTGCTGCACGCAGATGCAGGCAGCTCACTATCTGGTAGCCACGCTACTGACGAGACTTCCTTGGAATGGTGAGACATCTGCTGTAAGCACTCCCCTGTGCTGCTGCTCCAGACACGCAGCACATTGTCACTGCCACAAGTAGCTAGCATGGTGTCATCTGGACTCCACGCTAGGTAAGCAATGGAGGCAGAATGGCCTGTCAGCGTGAACTGCTTGACCACATGCTGCTGTTGCTGCACGTGATATATGATGGCTGTGTGGTCCTTTGATGCTGATGCTAGCATGGTACCATCGTGAGAGAATGCAACATGCCACACCTCATCTGTGTGGTCTGTCAACACCTGCAACAAACATCAAGCTTGTCAACACCTGCAACAGATATCAAGCTTGAAAAGGAGCTTTCATCAGGTCGCCCATGCCATGAGATGTGCAGAGCCCTGACTGATGGCTGAGCCACATGATGACCGACTCCAGTGAATGAACACTTGAGTTGCAAGTTTTCCCTTGGACTGACTTGTCATGTCCACATGCATCACCCTGGCATACACAGAAATGCACATGACCTTGGGTTGCCTGGCATTTCTGACTAACGCTGTCCATTGTCTGCTGAGTGAGGCAGACAACAAGGATGGCGCATGACTATGCATTCGCCAACTACTGACTCAGTTTTGAGAAGCCTTGCACAATGTGTACATCTGCTCTTTGGTGCATGCTGTTGACGTGTTCACAACTATACACAAAATTTGCATCCTGTGTTGCTGACTACTAATTTGCAGCTTGTAGATTTGGCTGCAAAGCCTGACCTGGCACACAACAGAGGGTATCTGCTCACGCCCGCACTGGTAGTCACACAGCAATGACACCATGGGCTTGCGCACGTTGTGGAACAGGCAGCGTTCCAGCTGCCTATCCAGCGCTTGTTCAACCAGACTTTGTAGGCGGGCTTCTGGGATCATCATGTCAGGTGAGACTACCTCCTGTGCATGAGACACAAAACAACTTTTTTGTTCTCTGAAACCATATGTAGCAGTGCTGAGGTAAAAGGCGCATTGCTAGCGTGTCAGGAGGCTAATTTCCCGCACTGTAACATTCTACATCACGCTGCACAGACTGTGCAAGATGATGTAGCGCTCTCTCAGTGATGCTTATGCCGGCAAAGCACATAGCAAGTCTTCAAGCAATATCCTGCTGTACAGCTGCAGGGTACTGAAGGTGGCAGGATATTTACGAAGATAATTGAACAAGGTACACACCTGGTTTGAGCTGGAATACACCTGTTATGCAAAAGGAGGAGGCGCAGTTGTGCAGTCATTGTAAGTGTTTTTGATGTTGGACACATCTCAGGTGTTCAAGCCACAGCTTTGTACAGTACTCGGCAAACTGCCTGCCATTGTCTGCTAGTGAGTCAATATGGGAACTCATAGATTGACAGTTGCAGTACAGACCTGAAGGTGATTCAGCAAGTTTTGCCTGGACCCATTGTCAGGGCCCACCCAGCCCATGACCTTTTGTAAGTCTTCCTCATCTTGGCACATGACTGCATTTGCCAGCTTATGAAGTTGCACAGTGTCAACCTGAAGCGGAGCTAGCTCCATGCGCAGGCACTTCACAGCCTTTGATGTGTTGCCTTTAGCAAGAGCCTGCAATGCAGCTGTTGTCATGCGACGTCACCCTAGCAGTGGTGTGCAGCCAGAGGCCATGTCAGCTACAAGACTTGCCAATTGTTCTCCAGTAGCATACCTCCAAATACTTCTCTGTCAGCACCAGAAACTTTGCTTTCTTATGTGCAACCTCTCCAGAGAATGTCAGGTCACCCAGCAGCTTTACAGCTCTGTCCCAACTCCCCTCTGTCACTGCATGTCTGAAGGCTCTGACCTCTGCTGGCTCACAGTCTATCCCAGACGCTACTTCAAGATCTTTTGCAGCATTTCTGAATCCAAGCCCGTATAGAGCTTGCTCCAGCAAGCGGATATATTCCTTTCTGTTTATCATGCCCCTATTGCCAAGAAACTCAGACTGACTGACTTGAGCGACGACCGGGCTGCAATTGCCATTGGTATAGGCGTCGCCGTTCTCCATGTCACTGCTATCGTCTGTTTTCAGGCGTTTCCGGGAAATAGCTACGTCCGCTGAGCTGAGGTCACGGCTGCATTTGCGGGATCGAACAGCTTGCATAAGTTCCGGGACGCTCAACCATGGCAAGGCCTCGGTTAAGTGAGTCGCCTTGACAGTAGCATGTCGTAACGACAGTCGTCAATCAGTGACGACAGTCAGTCGGTGATTGCAACAAGAACACCTGATGCCCTGAACATTTCATTCAGCTATTCACACTGACAGGGACGTGCCAAACTAGGCCCATGACATCACATGAGTACAAATTTGTAACAATAGAGTGACACAGTGTGTCTGCGCGTCCTGCCACCTTGGTTTGCTTGCAATGCTTGAGTACTGCTTATTGTCATACAGGAAGCACAAACAGCAGCAGGCACCCAATCAGGCACTTCAGATGCTTATAGGTCACATGCTTGCATGTCTAATACGATGTTGGTCCAGCTTACTCTATGGATTTGACAGAGTATGTCACAAGAACTTGATACTTACATAAGGACATCGGCACATTACATATTATTGCGAAAATGGCTGACTCTGACGTCAATGCTGAACTTGCCCGTCTTCGTGCAGAGAATGAGACTCTCAAACAACAGGTTGCACCAGGGAATGACATACGTTTCAAAGTGAGCCCTAAGGATTGTGTGTCAGCTTACTTTGGAAGTGGCCGGTTCCCGGTTAGCCTGTACGCTGAGCAGTGGAATCTCTTTCTTGAAAATATTGAAGAGTTGAAGCAGTTTATCACCAACAACAAGGAGCATCTTAAATCCAAACCAGGCAGCCCGCCTACCCAATCTTGAGCCCCAACCATGTACGCACTTGATTTTGAACATGGTCTACCTTGGCATGAAGTTCAGGTTGAGGTGCAATCATCATTACTCCCTCAACGACTCCAAATGGTACGGCGGCTACAAGTGCAACCGGAACGACCCAAGAGCTCAAGCAATGCAGACGCGTAACCAAGACAGCACCTATAGAAATCTGCAAAGCAATTTCAAGCATCAGCCGGGGTACAGAAGCTTTTGGGTGGTATTTTGGAAAAAGCTCATCAATGATGATAGCCAGCAACCCTGTGACCATGACATGGATAAAAACTGCAGCAAAAATAAGACTCTGTTCCTCCAGTATTGTCATTGATATTAATTGTATGTGAAAATATAGGCGTGTTTCGTAATATAAGGATAGGCTGATGACGCTTGCTGGCAACGCTGTGCAATCTATCTGCTAGTGACGCTCCTACATGGTGCTACTCCCGTAAGTACTTGAAGATTTGCTCGAAATCCAACTCAATCTTGAAAGGGCACAGTACAGATCGGCTGTCACCTTCTAGAGAGACTTCTTGAATCTTGGCATATTCATCCACCATCAGCTTGTACACAGAGACCTCGCCTTTCAGAGGGTCTACTATCCAATAATAAGGAATGCACGAGGTCTCATACTCAGTAAACTTGTCGCCACCGGGTAAATCTTGTTTCTTGGTTTTCCTTGCGAGAATTTCACACACCCAATCCGGTCGCGTTGATATCTGACTGGCTTGATTGTCCAAAACAACAGGCTTCCTCCATCCTGAAATGTCAGGTTGACGTCTAGATCCACAAGGCAGTTGCAAGTGCACACCATTCCAAATTTCCCATCCGTCTTCATCATCTACACACCTCGTGAGAAACTTCTCAGCTTTTTGATGAGCCATTCCTGCTCTGGGGATAACAAGCAAACGACTTTGACTATACTCTACTTGGTAACCTAAGCCTTCACCAACTTCTTGCATTACGCTTATCAGGTCGATGCTTTCAGATCTGAATGTAGGCTTCATCAGGTCGTCCTCTATAGTCTTCAATGCTTCAGCACAGACTTGTTTGTATTCATCCCCATGATAATCACTGTAATCTACAAAGCCTGAGTTCAAGCTGTGACACAACAATGAACCTTGTGTACGGAAGCGTCTGAAAGCTTTCAAGGAGGCAAGCTGATTAGGCACAAATGTTTGTCTTCCGTAAGGAAAAACCTTGGAAAGAGTCAGCTTGCAAGTGGCCATCTTCACAGGTGGACCTAGCAAACCGTTCAGCGTCTAGATTGTCAATCGATTTTGCAGCAGAATCAATACAACATCGCAAAGCAGATACTTACTTTCTAAAGTTTCAATGTTGCTCTGGTCAGCAGTTTGTATTCAGTGTCAGACTGCCGCCTGTGTAAGCAACTCTGCTTGACGTGCCAGTGTATTCAGCGACATAACAAAGCTATTCTGTCGCCACTTCAAGGTTCGCTCATACTGCCGTAGCGTGACTAGTGACGCAACTCGCCGCGGACGACTGGATGCCTGTGGGTCAGCTTCGCTGTGCGTGAGATCTGCTTGGTATTGGCACTGCATCGTTCCACACAAGTGTGGGTATGGGTCTTAGGGTAAAACTCATACCCTAAATCGTTCAGCATCGTTATAGGACACCACAATCCAATCTAAGTAAAAGCTAATATCATGAGCCTATTGCATTGGATCAAAAGGGAAAAGGCGTCGCTTCGCGACAGCTGCAACGCAGCTGCCCTGAAAGGGCGCCCTACTTGCAATCCACTATCTAGTAGAAGCCTGGCACAAGCTGCACCAGCATCTGCAAAGACCATGGATGTTCCACAAGCCAGCTCGGAAGCTGGACGCACTCCGGCGCCTACATTCCCAACTGACAAGTCAGTCCCAATTCACTGCTTTACAGATGGTGCTGCACAAGGCAATGGTCGGAAAGGTTGCAAAGGTGGCCTTGGTGTTGTGTTTCCGGCACAACCCAACTTGAATTTGTCTGAAGTTTGACCGTCTTATCCGGTGCCAACCAACAACCGTGCTGAACTTCTAGCAATTATACGTGCCATTGAGCAGTCAGATACCATTGATCCAGACCGGAGCCAGCCGCTTCACATCAAGAGTGACTCATAACTCTGTGTATCTACATGCAACTCCTGGCTGCCTGGCTGGAAACGCAATGGATGGCGCAAGCGTGACAAGACAGTACCGAAGAATGTGGACCTCCTCAAGAGACGTGACTTGCTCATGAGCCAGAGGAAAGTCAAGCTTGAGCATGTCCGGGCACACACTCGTGGAGAAGATGATGATAGTAAATTCAATGAATGGGCTGACAAGCTTGCCACACACGCCTGCAAGTGATGATTTACACTTCAGACCTTCAAGTACTTCAATAGCGTGCTTGTACAATGTTTCAACGTCCTTATCATTGCAAATGTGGCCGTCTATGTCTGGCAAATCCTGCGGCTGCTCAGAGATGTGTTGGTCTTCGGTAGGCAATCCAGGCCGATGTACCATATAGACTTTGCCACCAAGAGCATGAATCTTTTGCACCTCATTAGGAAAACGTACGTCTGAAACCACGATGTGTGGACTGGAACGTGTCACGAGCCAATTACTGAAACGATCGACCCAAAAGTCCTGTGAAACCTGATTACGCACAAAGTTGGTGCCACATAACTGCAATAATGACCGGGCACTCAAATTGTACCGGGGATCTATGTGGTCTTTTGCAACACCATTGATTTGTTCTTCTGTCAACATAAACAAATTCTGACAGGCCTCCTTCAGAGGTCCTGCAAAGGCATATTTGATAAATCCATGCCTGTTTTCAAGGAAGTCTGCCACAGTGTCTTTACCACTACCCTTCAGACCAGCCAGCCCAATCACTACACGCGCCATAAGTGTCTGTATATAAAATTCCTCAATACCTGTATATGAGTTTGCAAAAGTTTCACACATCAAGTTTGTCCATTTCTGATACCCAGAGCCGTATGGCAGCCACTAAGTTCAGAACATGACGTGCATCCCTTTCCTCTAGCTCTGGGATATGTTTTTGGACTACTTTGAAGATGTCCCGGTCATTCATTTCGATGATATCTGGATGAGTCACCAGATGCATGCCGAGCTTATCTTTGACTCTTGTCATTTCCACTTGGTCAGCTGCTGCTGACAACGCATCATGACTTCTCTGACGTCGTGAATATAGCTTAATTCCAAGATAGCAGCCCACTATGATCGCTATCACTAAAACCGCACCGCCAGACACGACTGCACCAATTATGATACCACAGCTTTTGTTGCATGAGCCAGAGTTGAGATGGAGAAAATAAGCTGGCATCACTCAGCTCAAACATATTGACTTACTCCTTATAAAACTTACGATAGCAAGCTGAGAGCCTGCTGCCGGGAACATAATATACAATGTTGATCAAATCTACTCTGACTTGTTAGAACCCTGCACCGTTACATGTTTGGGTGCTTCTACAAAGTCTGCCTTGGGAGCAGCACCGTCTGTGATAGGAGCCTGAGTTGGAGGTACATCAAGACTCTGGTTGCTGTCGTCAGCAAGCTCGGTGTTCACATCCTCTGCCTTAGCCTTCTTGTCTTTTGGCTTGGGGTCAGGGATCTCGACATTAGCATCCAGAATCATGGGGTTCTCAGAGTTACTCATGCTATTTATGATCTGGAAAGAGAAAAAACATCGCCATTCTTCCGCAAAACATTATCGACACCCATTCAGTAGCAATTGCTACTGAATGTCACATGATTCCAACGCTATTCCTTGCACTGGGGGGGAAGGCTACACTATGTTTGTAGACGCAGCAAATATGTATCAAACATGGCATGGTATTCTAATACACGGAGGAACTCTTCCGTCATCAAGCATGCTTCAGAAGTCAAAGGCCTGACCACTCAGTAATTGCTGTTTGGCAGATCCTGAACTGCCGGAAGTGCCTGGTGATGACCCACTTGATTTTGAGACTTGGCTGGCTGCAGCCTTAGATGCATCAATGATGTGTGGGTTGGTTGCAACAGCTGCAGCAGAGCCTAACAAAGCAGTGATATCCACAACGGGAATTGGCATCTTTTCCAAATGTGCAAACTTGTTAGATTGTTGTATCAACTCGTTGAGTTGCGCAGGCGGTTGTATCATAACAGACGCAGTACTGCAAAAATTCACAAAAAGATGCTTCTTCTGCGCAGCTGTTGTTACAGCCTAACTGTGAAATTTGGTTTGTGCAAAAATCGAAATGAGTTTTTCAGCTCACTCGAGTGTCAAGGTCATACATTTCATCATGTTGTGGTCAAGCATGATTTCTAGCAACATTACCACCGAACTCATCAAGTTTGAGAATCTTATTGCCATATATGTGCTGCATGGCTAGGCACCGACCGGAACAATGATACCTCTGGTCGATATGCTGGCAAAATTGTGGATCATCACTGGGTAATCTGTCAATGCAAGTTTCTGGACAACGATACATCCTTCTATCTAGCATTGCACAGGTTCGATGACAGAACGGGAGCAAAAGGATACGGCACACTTGAAGAGGCTCTACGAGATCCCAGCTTACGACAAGCCATTGCCCCTCAAGCACATATTAAGTTTCAGACTAATGGCAAGCGCCCGTTGATGGCGGATTATATCGCACCCGCGCTGAAGAAGCAGTTGACGGATTATAATTTAGCAACCAACAATTGTCAGCACTTTGCTGCTTTTATGCTGAATGTGATAGTACATGCTAGTGAGTATATAGGCGCCAGCCAGAAACAGACCACAGTAACTGAGTACGGTGAACACATTCAGTCGGAAAGGATTGGTGGTACCAGATTCAACAACTCCATAGATTTGCCTTTTAGGGGATGGTTAATATGGAAGCCCGACCATGCGATGAATGAGTTAGTGTACCGTACGATTCAACGTCATAATAGTGGCAGTCGCCACACTGGTGGTTGGAAAAGCTTCTGTGCGTAAAATTGAATTCTCGCATACAGACAGCACGTTCAATGAAAGGGACATGTGTCGACAATCTGTTGAAATCCTTGATATTGGCTGGGCAGCGACATGTTATTTCTTGATGGCAATTGCAACAACTGCAGGTGTCAACAAACTGGCATCATACTTAGACCCGCAACCTCACACAGCAAAATCAACTCAGCGTTTACTGGTAGAGATCATTCTTTACCTATGGCTGCTGTGTGTCTGTACTCTTATTGTGCGCAACGTTAACGTTTTCCTTTTTATCCCTACCCCACTGCATGGGGTGTGTGGTCATAATCATTTCCTTGTCAAAGAGATAACTGGGGGGGTCGTATATTGGACTGTTCTTACACGTGACTCCCGACTTCAGACACAGATCTCTCTGCTGACAAGTCGGCTCAATCATTGCAACTGAGTCACATTTTATCTACATAATATATATATATATATATATATATAATGCCAGCTCGAGGATCATCCAGGAAAAGATCAAGAAGGTCCAAAAGGTCTAGACGTGGTGGGCCGATATGGGGATCGATCAGGAATGGTACAGCTGCCATGGGTCAAAGAGCCCAAGCGCTTAAGAAAAAGCTTTCCCGCAAATCTCACAACTACTATGATCAAGTCAGAAGTAAAGATTTGATGAATCGTGCATTCAAGGGACCCACCTTTACCCCTCGGAGCCGTGAATGAGGCCATGACTCTAACCCTATTGGTTTGTCCGCATTGTTCGACGGTAATCAATACATGGATGAACAAGGCAAGCATAGCTATGGACATTATGGAGGCACCAAGAACAGGTCCAACAAGTCAAAAAGGAAAACCAAGAAGTCTCGCCGTAGAAGAAAGACAAAGACTGCTATGTTCTGGTGACCTGTTGCGGGTAACCTGCATCGCAGAATGTGAATCTTGATAGTAGCAGATGGCGTTGAGGACAGTGTGTGATGAGATCGTATCTGGTTTATTCCTGTGTGATCTTCAGGCAATTGCTAGCGAAGCCGTCAACAAAAAAGTTGATGCCTACATCAGTGTGTGCAAGAGCAGTCCAGACAGTTATCGAATCTTCTTACGTCACATTGCACCCGAGAAGATTCATCTTGTCAACAGCTTGTCCAAGGAAATGCTACTGACAGTCAACATGCTTGACCGGGAGCTGCGTAGTGGCAGATCCATTGCAATCTTTGATGAGACAGGTCATCAAAGAGCAGCCTCTTTGATAGTTGCTTATCTGATTAGACATGGTCGAATGCCATACTCCAGTGCTATTGGAGCTGTCATGAGCAAAAGCACTGCGGTCTTTCCTCAGCCATGCGTATACGAGACAGTTTTGCGGCAGTTGACAAAAACATCTATTACAAAAACAGTCAGTGATCATGTAAGTGTTGCAAAAAAGGCAAACAAGCAACACCTATCTCCTGTCCATATTTCTCATCTTGTCTTCAATCAGTAATCATACAGCTGCACCGCTGAAATACCACCCCTTCTTCTCGCAGACTCTGTCCAAGGCCGCAAGCACCTCTGCTGCTGTCAGTCTTTCCTCTGGGTCCTGCTTCAGGCAGCCCATCACAATGTTGACCAACTGCAAGCTCGCCTGGCCCTGCCTCAGAGTGCCTTCTACCTGCACAAGCATAGCAAAGCAGGTCAGCATCCCCTCACTGCCTCAGTGCTACTCTCAACCCAAGTTGTGTCTGCCTAGCAATTCACAAAGGCATTCATGCTGTCACATGCTGCCTCTGAAATTACCTGCTCTTGCCAGTCTGTGTACTTGCCAGACTTGTACAATTTGGTGGCAAAAAGCAAGCTGGTCCCATCCTGTATGGCCTTCTCATGCTCAGGGGGAAGTTGGCCCTTGCCCTTGAAGACAAAGAAGAGCAGCAGCCCAAAGGCCCACATGTCTTGCTTTGGGTCAGGATAATAGTATCCAGCTTTGTGCAGCTGCTTTGCCATTTCTGGAGCCTCGGTACCATCATATACCCTGTAACGCACGCACAGCAAGTGAGAGGCTGTACTTCAGCATCAGGCTCAAGGTGCTGAGTGGTTGTGAAACAGCTGGCAATGTCCCTTGATGTCTGCAGCCAGACAGAGATAAGGCAGAAGAGCCCAATGCCTTTGTCTGACTTTGGGAGGGCACAAAACAAAGCTGAAACCGCAAGAAGATCTGTACATGCATGTCCAGCACAGTCAGCAGTAATCTTGCGCCACGCTGTTAACGCTCAAGACTACATTTTGTATACCAGCACAGCAGCCTCACAAAACACCCATATGAGCCAGAGTGTTGACCAAGCAGAAAGCAAGGCACGCTTAGCAGTGTGTGCTGAATGAGCCTTTTATATCTATGACACAGACCTTCTGATGTATGCACAAATGCATCACCAACCTGTGGACAACCTGTTGCATTGGATTACTTCTTGCATGATGGCGCTTAGTCAGGTGTGTGCAAGGAGATTAAGTAAGGGCTTACATTGGCTTCTCCAGACTGTTGTCCATACGCACAGCGGTGTCTCTCTCAGCCAATTCCCACTCCTCATCTGGACTGACCAGGACAGCATCCTGATGCACAGCCTGCAGCACTAGGCCTGCCCTGTGAAGGTTCTTGAGTTGGTTTGCAAGGCATGCCAATCTGGGCACCATGTGCTTCACCGTGGGAAGCCTGCAAGCCATACACACAGAGTCATTCAGGGTGCCAGCATGCACACAAACACACATGCAACTGATGCAGCACATGAGACTGATGTGAGGAATCACCAAAAGCAAAAGGTACATTCAAGAATGCTACAATATATCCAACAATGTTATGAGGGACGACATAAACGAGAGTGTCAGCCTGCAAAAGCTGCATAGCACAACATGAGTTGCTAGCAACAGACTAACAGCAAACAAGTTGTACCAAAATCCACACTCTGCTGTTTGGTTGACATGTAGAAGCAGAAGGACGCGTCCCAATCTGCAGGGTGATGTGCTGACCTGAACGTGGGGCCACAGTAGGCCGCCGTGAGGCTCCTCAGCTGAAGGGCACCTTTCAGGCTTTCAGGGTTGGCAGAAGGGACAGGCCCAAAGCCTGGTGGAGTCCCCATCATGTCAGCACCATCACCTGACCTGGAAGGGGTTGAGTCAACGCCTGGTTGATGAACAGGGGTCTGCATGGTGGTTGCCCCAGCACCTGACTTGGCAGAGGGGATGGACCAAAAGCCTGGTGGAGCAGCAGAGGCCTCAGCCTCATCATCATCTGACCAGGAAGTGCCCTACATCATCAAACCATACTTTGAGCTCCTCCGGTGAAAAAGGCTAAAAGCATACAGCAATGTAGACATGTTGTGAAGCCAGAAGCTTGCACCATGAGGAGTGATCCAATATCTGTAAGGTAGCAATCTTGCAGCAAGTTCTGTGTCTATGATAGAGTTTTGCTAAGCAAAGTAGTTGCTGACCCAGTGGGTGCTGACTACCCACCTGATCTGAAGAAGCCTGGCTGGTTGGAGCAGGCATCGGGCCCAGCCGACTGAAGACACTGGAGCGACCGTTGGGCCTCTCATCAGAGGGGGTAGCAGGGCTGGAGGGCCCACTGCCTCTGTCTGACTGAAGTGAGGTGCCAGAAGCTCCCAGGCGTGCTGCAAGGCCCTGGCCCCTGCCCTGAGATTTGGCTGCCCTGCCCTCCATCATGTTCCTCCTCTCAGACAGCTCCTGCAGGCCGTCACAGCACAGGTCAGCATGATGCAGATGATGGTAGGGCCATGATCACTTTGTGAAATTCATCAACAGAGATGCCACAGATGTGTGTCTTTGGGAGGGAACACAGGTAAGGTGTGGTACCAATATGTACATTGCTGTTGTGCAGGAAAGCATAGCAATGGGACATTTCAGTGACAAACACAGACCTGGATTGCATCGTCTCTGTGAGCCAATGCAGCTCTCCGCTGTGAGTTCAGGCTTCCCATCTGTTCCAGTCCATCCTGAAAGACCAATGGAGGGTGGATCACCAAACACTGACTGGACCAAGGAGCAATGAATTTACCACAGAGCACAGAAAGCTGCAACAG
>JAABUK010004131.1_pt1 | contig 23900 bp, 38 predicted proteins | sample 5559141 | NCBI WGS metagenome assembly JAABUK01 (sample SAMN10711869, study PRJNA513367) | rock metagenome | isolation source: Antarctica rocks | place: Antarctica: Victoria Land, Pudding Butte nord | collected 2016-01-03
CCTTGTTTGACCCCTCAGAGGAGGAGGACATTCCATTGTTGTACTTCCACAGCTTCATGTCTTTCTTCAAGTGGGTCTGCAGTTGGGCCATCCCAGGACTGGGCATGTTCAGCGAGGCTTACTTTGTGTTCTCCATTGGTAACATCAAGCCTATTCTGGCTGACCAATACCCAGCTTGCTGGTCCAAGTACAAGGTAAGGCTGTGTGCCTCTGAGGCATCACTTGTAATGTGTATAGCCAGTTATGCTGCCTTGTTGATGGCACACGCCTTCGTCTATCAGCATTGTAAGCTACTGCATCAGCGGTTTCTTAAGCCATTTTGTTAATGTTGCAGGTGTGCAGCAAGACCATCACTCAGATTCCCGACTACATTCAGATTGTTGGTATCATCCTGGGTATGTGCACTTTGGGATACCTGGGTGACAAGATTGGACGCAAGTGGGGATCAGTCTTCACAGCTTCCATCATGCTTATTGGTGCCATCCTTTTGACAGCTGTAGATGCTCCCTCTGAGAAGGGATTCGTCATCATGTACATTGTTGCCCAGGTCAGTTTTATCTGTTCACCTCATGCTGCACCCCATGCCTGCACATTTGCAGCGGCCTAGTGCTCACCTCTTTTGCCATGTACACTATGCACTTGTTGTCAGCATGACAAACCTGTGTTGAGCTTGATACATCATTATTGCTTTGCACATCTGTAGCTCTGCTGTTCAGCTCTTCCTGGTTCAAAGCATTGTGACAAGCTCAGCTATGCCTATTTCTGCTGTTTGATGTAAAAAAAGCGTTCATTCTGCAGTTCACCTTTGGTTATGGAGTGGGAGGAGAGTACCCCATGGCTGCTGGTTCAGCTGCTGAGCGTGCTGAGGCCAAGGGCCGTGCCTCTGCCAGAAAGAGGGGTCGTGAGGTATGTCTTCCTGTCCCTCACCTGCTCTTTTGTACTTCACTTTTGTACTTCACTTTGCCTCTTTTGCTTCCCAAGCCAGTTAGTTGTGCATGCAGCCAGATATGTTGGCTCTCGCTTCACCTCTGCTTGTTGTTGCATGTACGCTGTCTCATATCAAAATGGTGTGGCAGTACTATCACTCCTGAGCTGGCATTGTTATGCATGCACACTGGACCATGCTGTCTCATAGCTATCGAGCTGGCGTGGCAGTACTGCTACTCATGAGCTGCCATGTTTGTAGTCTCACCAATTGAGAGAGTTACGGTGGATGTGCAGGTGGTCATGACCTTCTCCATGCAAGGAGTGGGTAACTTCACCAACACTGCAGTCCTGTGTATTCTGCTGGTCATTTACAGATCCGCCGAGGCTAACAAGAAGACACACGTGTACACTGGCTGGAGGTAACCATCCCCTTGCTTCTTGGCTGCTTTGCTTTATTGCCAATTTTGCCACTTGGGCAGTGTGCTTTCTATTGCAGTAGCAGTAGCTCATGTGCCATTTGTCTGCTGCCATTTGTGTGCTGTTAATGCAAAGCTTCATCAAGGCGCTGCTTTGTTGCCAATTCTTGCTGGCTTAATGATGTGCACAGCTAGGCTGACATGCTTAATTGCTGTTCTTGCATCACAGACTGGAATGCTTAGTTGCTGTTCTTGCATCGCAGACTGGGAGGTGTCTGGCGTACAGCTTATGGTATTGGTATGATCCCCATTCTCTACATGCTCTACTACCGTATCTTCAGACTGCGTGAGTCAGCAGTCTGGAAGAAGCGCAAGAGCGGGGAGTCTCGCAACATGGGTCTGCTCCTGGCACATTACTGGTAAACCCTCTTTCTGAGTCTCTGTCGCACTGGTGTGTAAAGTGCGTGTCATGCATACCGTTTCAGGAATCGTGGACCCTGTTCTAGGCAACCTTCTGACTGCAGTGATCGGCTGCTGATCATGGCAACACTGTACAGTGTCTCCCTATGTGTAACTGTGAGTTGGCTACATGATGCGGCATTGACTGCACTGATTGGCTTCTGATCATGGCAACACTGTACTGTGTCCGCCTATGTTTTGCAGTGAGTTAGCCACATGATGCAGCACTGACAGAGCATGTGTGGTGCAGGCCTCGTCTGCTGGCCACTTGCGGTTGCTGGTTCCTGTGGGATTTCTCTTTCTACGGTAACAAGGTGTTCCAGAGTGCCTTCATCAAGATTTTGAGTCCTGCAGGAGCAGGTCAGTTCATCCCGCTTTCATTGATCTGGCCGCATTCCTTGATTCCTAAGATGGGACATGCACCCATCGGCCCTTGCTGCATGCTGCTGCTACCACAGATGCATGTGACACCCATGTGTCTTGATCATCATCCCATGACATCATCATTTCATCTTTTCATGTTCACTGAAGACCTTCCCCAGCCTGCAATCATGTGTACAGTTGATGCTTGCAGTGTTGCCTGTGTCGTCCGTTACTGACTGTGACCATGTGTTGCAGATTTGGAGGAGACCCTTCTGTGGACTCTGTTGAACAGTGGAGTTGCCTTGATTGGTTACTGGTTGGCAGCTGCTGTCATTGACAACCCTAGGGTTGGACGTCTCAGGCTGCAGCTGCTCGGATTTGCAGCTGTCTGCATCCTCTTCTACGTTGCCGCTGCTGTCTACCCAAGACTGGCCAGCAAGAAGGGTCTGCCTACCTTCCAGTTCATCTACTTCTTCTCTTCCTTCTGGGGACAGTTTGGCCCCAACTGCACCACTTTCTTGTTGGCTGGTAAGCTCTCCTGTCAGGTGCTGAGTACTTCAGTTCTTGCTGTAATGGCTGATGTCTTGCTGCTTTGCGTCCTTGCTCAGCAGTTGTGCAATGCAAGACCATATATATTGGGATGGTCGGACGCTGTACACGCTTGCACTGACACTTGTATTGCTATACATGGTACCACATGCTATATTACTAACTACCACATGCTATATTACATACTATTGCTATATTTGCTTGTGCTGTACATGCTTGTACTGACACTTGAATTGACTTATGCAGGTGAGTTGTACCCCACTGAGGTGCGTACAACTGCTCACGGCATGTCTGCTGGTGTGGCCAAGATGGGAGCCCTGTGGGCCACCATCTGGTTCAACTACTCTCCCCTCACTGTAGCCAGGTCAGTAATGTAGTACTGAGTTCCGCCCTTGGCTTATTGCTCTTGTTCAATTTTTGTTTGTGTGACTGCTGTTTCATGTGTGACTCATTGCACCTTCTGCCTGGTCGGTTGCTTTGATTCAAAACCATTGCTGCCTTGTTAAGGCAGATGTCGCTGTCGGTGAACAGGTCTGTGTAGCACAGCATTCTCAACATCAATGGGCATGCACAGTCCTGGCACAGAATGGAATGTGACTGCGCCAAACTTGGCTGATGTCTTGTGATGATTGTTGCAGGAACAAGTTCTGGGCTACCTCCACCTTCAATGTTGCTGGCTTCCTGCTGACGTTGATCTTCTTGCCAGACCCCATGCGTATCTCCTTGGCTGAGACTGACAGGCGGTGGAGGTACATCCTGGCAGGCAGGACCTACCACGGAGAGGCCATCAACCCCAAGTCTCTGTCCATCTTCGAGCGTTACGCTCTCAGGCTGCACAAGGTATACACCGCAAGCTTTCTTGTGCATGTACTAGACCTCCTATGCCTGTCCTTTGCAACTCAGCCTGCTTGTGCTGGTGCAGGCCTCTGCTTGTGCAGTCCTGCTTGTGCTACCACAGGAATGTATGCTGTACTGCATACCATCAGCCATATGCTGCATTTTGCATCATACCTACCAACCGGTGTTCTGGCTCGTGATCAGAGTGTCAGTGCTGCATTTTGCATGAGACCTAGTCAACTGGTGTTCTGGCTCGTGCTCAGATGTTAGTCTAAGCAACGCTGGTGTGCTGCAGAACTATGACCGCAAGCTGGATGCTGAGGAATCCCTTGATGACTTGAGGGAGCTTGGACTTGAGGTGAAGGATGCACGCACTGGCAACTACCTGGCTCCAGGATCAGGTGGTGTACCAGTCAGCGACAGCGCCCGTGGTGCTGCCGTGAACGGCAAGGAGGGTGCAGCTGGCTTCACCAACGGATTTGGCAACCCTGCCACAATTGGCAAGCCCTTGGCTGGCCAGGTCGCCCATGTCTAGATGCAATTGCTGTTTTTTGGGAGAAACTTAGTGAATGATTTGAATAAAACGGCGTGAATGTTGCAACAGCAAGGTGTACGGTGTACAGCTGTGGATGGCCATATGCCAGATAGTATAGGGACATTGTTGAAGCGTAAGCACCCTGCATAGGTCTTGCAAGATCGTGCATGGGTTTAGACCGTGATATATTTGCAACGTTTTCTGGATTCTTTTCCTGAGTAGATCATTCTTCTGGGCTTTATCATCAAAAATTTTGAGACAAAGCTTCGTAAGCTATTAGAAGGTTTGATCACGTCGACACACGCAGGGCTGATTGTGCTGGTCCACAATACTTGAGGTGCAGTTTAACCCAAGTGTCTTGAATGCTTCTCGACTTGCACATGTGTTTGCAGCATGATTTTCTTGCTGCGTTCTGGTATCTGGTAGTTCTGTCTGAAGACACTGCTTGTTAGCTGGGTGACAGCTTTTGAGTAATCATTGCCGTGTGGCCAACTGTCCATGTAAACATAGTTCACCACAAAATTTGCTAAGTCTCAGCTGCACAGATGTGCATTCAGCAGCTTTGGTTTGAGCTTAAGCATGCTGCAATAGAGTCCAATGCCTCGCAAAAGATGTGCCTTGCCTGGAAAAATGTGGTGATAATGCGGGATGTCACGAGCCTCCTTGTACCTGTCCTTGTACACTGCCTGGCATGTGTCGAAATGATCTGTCGAGCTTTTTGCCCCAACAAAGCAGACAGATGCAGAGAGGAAGCCACTCCGAATGAAACTGTTTGGCGCTGTACACATGTGGTGGCCTTGTTCAGCCTGCAATAGGTTGATGTTGTAAGCATTGCTCCCCTCAGGGGTGGCATTGTCCTGTGCTGAATGAATTGGGCGGTCAACCCAAGCCCTGCTACTGTAGTGTTCGGCTAGAGGTGCACAATGTTCAGGGCGTGAGAGGGCGTTCTGATGCAAAATGTAGTTCTGCCTGTTAACATTTTGAATTCTGGGATGTGCTCCTGAGTCGAGTATATGTGGTTGCATTGAGCCAGTCATGTGATATCAGGGGATGCTCTGGCCAAATGAAACTGCGCATCGTGACCCCAAGGCGCCTTTCACACTAATCTACAAGATACATTTCCTTCCATGAAGGTTGGACTCACGTTCAGGCACATGGAGTATGAACATGCACACACTGACAGCCGTTACCCTCCATCACAGTTTCTGGCCTATTGGGCCCCTCAGACCATTTTAGTTGGGCTGGCATTCAAATGAACATCTCATGTTCTCTCTGGGTCAAACAGCTGCATTTGAGGCCAACATGAGCTTCTTGCATTGTACTCTTTGCTTGTTGTTGAGGGAGTGCAGCAGTATGATTAGGGGCAGCTGCTGACCCCTTGTGCAGGGTCATCAGTCGATTGTCTTGATATTGTGACCCTGCACAAAGGGTCTGCAGCTGCCAGTGATCATAATGCTGCATTCCCTCGACGATCAGCAGAGAGTATACGATCAACTGGTGATCAGGTAGCGGTTGAAGCTTGCAGAACAGGCCTCTCACCTGCTATGCAATGAACAATGCAAATCTGCTCTGGGCATGTGATCTTGTGGCACATTTCTTTTTCAACCTGTGCTTCCACATTGCTGCTGACAGCGTGTATTGCAAATAGCTCAAGATGTAGCTCTAGCAGCTCAGGCTGTAAACAACAGCATCAGCCTCAACACAGACGTCTCAACAAGCAAGTGCAAGGCAATTGACGCACGCAATGCTCTAGGCAAATGAAGCAGTGCAAAGATGTACTGATGCCTGTTTACACAGACCCACGGCTGCCCTACCTGAAGGCTTGCAAACAACTTTGCTTCATTTTGATGGGCGTGTCCAATGCTCTGAAATAGCACAGTACAGCGAGAGCATTGTGGCGTGCGTTGATGGCTGTACATATTTGTCACACCTACAACTATCTGTTCAAGTTGAAAGCATCTGTTCAACAGATTAGATGATGCAGTTGACATGATGATATCATGACAATCTGCCATTGTGTTAGGTTTACAACAAACTGTCAACCGTCCTACAGATTTGCCAGAACTTGCACATCTGCAACTTTGCATACTAGCAAAACTTCAGCGAGCTTCTGCACTGCAGGTGCAATTTCTCTGCTGTGAGGATTTGCAAGAGGCATACTACCTATGCCAGCACAAGTGGAGCACTGTGTGCATACAAAACACTCCATACTTGTTCTGTCTCGAGATTTGGTCTAAAATAATGTATCGATGCTAGCGAGGTATGGAGTCCCAGTAGTCACAAACGCGGTTTTCAACACGACGTCGACGCCACGATGCGAACGTAAGGGCAGCTGCCCGAATGGCCTCGAAGTGATTGTCATTGGAACATGTCTAAATGAACCTGCAATACCCATCGCTGTATCTAAAGATTCAGTCTGTCCGGGCGCATCGGCAAAACCTAGTTGGCCATATCTAGGGTTTACTTTACCTATAGGTCATGTCAGTTATGCAGAAGAGATGCATGCCCAGAACAGCCAACAACGTAGGCATTCCCACACAACAAGCATCGTCATATTGCGAGAGGACTTTCGCGACATCCGCAGCTTGTCCTCGGCTGCAGCTGCTGCCTGAAATCCTGGTCGGAACTTTCAAGACTCCAGTCGTGATCGTGCGTGACCAGCTATCATTTCACGACACTGACACGGGACTGAGGCGATGGATGTAGGCATGTCCACGCCGTTTGCTTTATCGACTATCCAAGACGAGCCGCCTGGCAGTGTGTCCAGCGACGGCGAGGAAGCGAACAGCGTTCAGATCGATCAAAGAGACAGCGCAGCGGATGTTGAAGTGCTTGCAGCCGCAAATTGAAGATCAAGTTGGCCCGTGAGGCAGAAGCCGCAGCGGATAGCGCCTTTCGTCAGGACGACAGCAAGCCAGTGGTCATCACGTTTCTGCCTTGTTGCAATGAAACCAAGGAAGAGCTGTCGAACCCTCTGTCTCTGGTCAATAATCCAGATGCAGCTGCAAAGCGTCTGCTTGAGCGGGTCAATATGCAATTCTACGTCGTCGTGGATGGGCAACATGACGATGCACCTGAAACTTCGACTCTGAAGGCTCTCAAGGAGATATTGAACATAGATGAAGAGCAGGACCCACCTATCAGAGACCGTGGGTGCATCATGTACCATCTCTTCAGGAATGGCTTTGAAGTCTTTGTGTATGTCAAAGGTGAGTTCGAACAGCTGAGTACAACTGCACTGTGCGATTTCCATTCTGGCTTACGGAAAGCCTTTTCATTTGACAGCACATAATAATCATGCCAAAATCTGCAGGGGATAGCCTGATGAGGGGCAAGCGCTATGGGCAGCTCATGATCTTCTCTGATATTGCAGCCACCATGCAGCCTCCCCCATTTGCAGTCTTCTGCATTGATGCAGATGTGCTGACAGGGTGGAAGGATGTTGATGCCATGATCACAACTATGGAAGGTCAGGCGCTCTTTCCACTCATTGCCAAAGCAGCAATGCCCTATGTCCTCACCATGCTGCAACACTCTCAGCAGTCAAGCAGTGCTTGGAAGGTGCAATGCAACTGACTTCTGTGCTGTTTGTGCTTGTAGAAAACCCCAAAGCAGGCGGAATTGCAGGGAACATTGGCATCAACAACTATCATATGGGCAACCCACTCATTTGCTCTCAGGTTAGTGCTGTTTGCCTGTGTGCTCATATCATCTATATCCGCACTGCATCCGCACCCTCACTGACTAATTGATGCCTTTGTAAATGTGGTCATGCCTGTTTGACTGGTCGAGATGCATGGTGCTCATCGTATCACCAGCCCCTCAATTCATGTTCAGCCGAGCTCATTGCCACTTCCCAAAATCGCTTTTGGCCACACCCAACAGACTGCTTTGTGCTGCAGCTGAATGTGTACTTCACAGCTCAAGCCGTGTACAAGGCTTTTGAGGGTCTTTTTGGGGGTGTGAAAGTGCTGCCTGGGGCCTTCTGCCTACTGAGATATACAGCAGTGGAGAGTCTGATGGCAGAGTACAGCCTGCTGCCTTCTGATGATGACATCCAAGCAGCCAATGAGCTTGAACTGGGGGAAGACCGCTTCATGACTTGCCTGTTCCTGGAGCATGGCTGGGATGTGTTGTATGAGCCAGATGCCAAAGCAGGTTAGTCAATGTTTGTCATGTGATTGCCTGGGTGTGCATCAGCTCTGCAGACTGTGTCAGCAACAGCTGACATCACAGCCAGCAAGTCTTGATGACACAGAATGCTTTGATGCCAGCTGCCATGGCATCAGGATTGTGGAAGATTCAAAGTCCTTGTGCTCACTCACTGCCTTGCCATTGGGAAATCTCATTCCACAGCCATCACAGCCCCTTTCTTGTGACTCAGCCATCATACCTGTTTCTTACATAGTATGTTGACAGCTGAACGAAGCATGCAATGACATGCGGAGTAGGGACAGTAACAGACCCAAAAGCTGGCAGGGACCTGCTGATAGCTTTTTCTGCACTTGGGGGTGCACAGATTCAAAACTTCGAAAGCAAAGGAACAATGGTGTGATACAGTGCCATGTGTGGTGCAGTGACGGTGGTGCCGGATGAGCTGGGGGCTTGGCTGGTGCAGCAGAGGAGGTGGATGAACAGCGCCAACATCATGGACCTGCGCCAGCTCTTCATCAACCTCTCCTGGGTCAACAGCCGCATGAGAGTCTTCCTGTACATCATCCAGCTACTACGCTGGGTGGAGTTCAATGCAGGCCTTGGCATCTGCTTTGGTAAGCTCAATTTTGGCAGCCCTGAACTGCAACATGTGCTGTTGTACATAGCTAGATGCCACTGTTGTACAAATGCGATGAGCCTGCATCAGTGCTTTTGTGCAGAAGTACAACAACTCAGCTGTTGCACAGCTGAAGCTTTCGTATGCCTGACTCATTCTTTGATTTGTTCTTGAGTCTTTGTTGTTTTGGCTGCAGTTGTGGTGGCTGTGTGCGAGAAGATCTTGGTGTCAGATCCCTACCACATTGCAGTGGGCTATGCAGCTGCATATGTTCTGTTCCTATCGGTGAGTGCACAGAGCTGTGCCTGTGTGTCTGTCCTTCCCTTCTTCCATTGAATACCTTTTGCATCCTGATGCAGAGAATTGCTGTGCTGACTAACATTGCCTATGCAACAATCATGATGCGGCAATGATGGAGTCATCAAGTCATTGCAGATGATTGTCTTTTAAGTTTGAGCCTCCTGCCACCCCCAACGCTGTCAGCGCCTAGCGCCTGTGGCGCTTTGCTGGAAATTACAACCGTTTGTTAGCTGTGAAAGACTTGAGGTGTTGGTCAGCACATTCCAGTACACGCTGCTGCAAGGACTGCTTTCTGATGTGCCTGTTCTCCATCTCGTGCCAGTGCACTGCAAAGGCCTCAACATGCAGCTTGTACGTTTTGGATCATTGCTGCTGCAGCATCTCTCTCTATATATATGTGTCTGACAACCTGTGGGATGTGATGCAGTTGAGCTTGTGTCTGATCAAGAAGCCGGCAAAGGTGATCTATGCGGTGAAAGCTCATGCAGTGGTGGTTACCTCTGTCATGCTTGGAGGAGTGGTTCTGTTGCTGTATAAGGTCATCTCAGGAGCAGACATAGTCCTGCAGGTAAGAAGTCATGCTAGCAGGCAGGCGTGTGGCCTGAGCATGTGCCTGAACACAGGATGTATGTATAGACCATAAGCTACCTGTTGCTGCAACTTGCTGGCGCATCTTTGTGCCTATGTGCATCTGTCTGCAGTTGCTACATCAACTACCACAGTCACTTTCATCTGTTAAATTGTCTATCATACCATCACACACTACAAGAATGTTCTATGACTGCTGCACCAGCCAAAGTCATCAGTGGGAGTGCACGGCACCATGGTGGTTGCTTGTTTGGTTGTGCAAAAGTGCAAGGCATGTGCTGCAGGCCATATGTCTGGCCTGGTTGTCACAACTGATGGGGGTGACAGTGGTACACGCCCCCCTACGCCACTGGCTCAAGCTCTTCTATGCCAGCATGTGCACCTTTGTCCTGTTTGGTTTGGACCAGGTATGCTCCCCATCCACCCTCTTGGTCCCTTGATAAAGTGGATCTCAGATACACTTTCCCAAGGATGCACTAATGTGCAGAGCTTGGTAAGATGCCTGGATCATAGAGGTGTTGCATCAGCTACTGTATGCAGTCAAGCAAGTTGTCATGCTCTTGTTCACCAAATCCAAAGTCTTCTGCCTTGTCCATTGCTTGATCTCATGTGTGCCTTTTCTTGTTACAGCCTGCCAATCAAACAGGCGCTTCTGCAGTCCCCAAGCGTCTCTGAGTTCACTTCTCCACCATTGAATGGTTTTGTGTGCCAGTCTGGGATGGAAATGAGTTGTGCATCCCTTGATGTGTGTCTAATATGGAAATCATATGTTATGTCTGACACACATAATGCAACACCCTTTATTTCTGCAGGTATTGCTGCCTTTGTTTTGCTACTGCCAATTGGACAACTTTGCCTGGGGCACTCGAGGCATTGATGCAACAGAGACTGCTGGAGAGGGCACCACAGAGATTGCTGAGAAGAAAGCATACGAGGTATGCCTGACCTTCTGCCAAGACTGCTTACTCATGTCTGCTTTTGCCCTGGATTGTTTGTGTGTGCAGTTCATAGCCTGTGTGCTATTGTGTTTTGCTCCCCTGCTGGCGCAGTGCAAGTTGACTGCATGTTGCCAGCACAGCCTTTCGTTGCTTTCATCAAAGCATTGTATCTGCACACCAGCCTTTCTGCATCAAATGTGTGCCACCCTTTGTGTCTCACATGATGCAACTCCTGTGGTGCAGGTTGGTTACAAGCGCATGAGGCCTCGCACCAACAAGCGCAGCGCCTTTGCCACCAAGTGCATGGTGCTTGCAGCCTACCTCACAGTCAACATGGGCATTGGCTGCTGTATTGCTGTCACCACAACATGGTTCTGGTGGGTGTACATGATGATGGGCATCTTGCTGTTCCTGCTGGGCGTCCGTATCATCATCTTCGGCCTGTCCCTCATCGCTTTGGTCCAATTTTCTCGTCGCCACCGCCGTCAGCGACGCGCCAAGGCCGACAGGGCTGCTCTCGAGCTGAAGGCTGCTCGAGCTGTAAGACAAGCCTCCGCTCAAGATATGCAGTTGGGTCAGCAGCAGCTCAGCACTGCAGCTTCTGCCGCAAGACAGGACTCGACACAGTCATTGATGCAGAGCGCGTGGAGCAGCTTCTCAGCCATGCAAAGGGAGGCTTCTCAGATGCAGCTTGTGCTTGAGGTTGGGAAGACAGGCGCAGCAGGAGGAGCACATTTAACTCATCAGCCATTGCAGCTAGCTGCAGAATGGTGTCAGCATTCATATGCTTCTCATCACCCTTGCTAGACAGATCTGTCCATATGTTCACTATATGCTAGTCCCCTCTTATCTGCAGCAGTAAACACCAGATTTGCCTGTAGTTGCTTGCAGCATGTGGACCTATGTGCCGTTGCGGGGACGCCTGAAGCTTATGTAGCAATGATGCTCACAGAGAAGCCACATTGAGCTAACAGGGTTCCCTTGATAGGCTGGATGTTCAATACACATCCCCAAGGATGCAGTGATTTGCAGAGCCTAGTGAAATGCCTTAATTATAGGTGATCACCAGATATAGATGTAGGATGCAGTCATGCAAGGCTGTTTTAAGCTGTGTAACGCATTGAAATGAATGTTGGAGGCTATGTTTCAGTCGAGTAGAGCTGCTGATGTTGAAAGCTAACACTTTTATACAAAACCACTAAATCTGCTAGATCCACAATATCAGGCATGTTGTTGATCCTGTCCAGCATTTAGAAACTAAGAAGTTTGTTTTCAGATAGCACACGCTTAAATGTTATCTATGTAAGCAGACTCAAGAGCTGATTTCTGCCCGGATGACTCCTTACCATGTTTGCCATGTCGTCTGCGTTGCATGGCATTGTCGTACAAGGAAGGACGTTTGCTGTTATCAACAAGAAGCTATAAGTGCCCATGCATGAGAGATCATATGAGAGAGAAGTGTTCTGCATGATGGTACATCCACAGGCGGGGCTTGCCTTACCACATCTACCATGCCAAACAAATCATGATCACTTCAGCTCCATACAGCCGCATGTACTACTATGCAGTGGACTAAAACTGATACTGCCTATTGATGTGTATGCTATGATGACGCCATCTGTATCGGCGCCGCTGCTCAGACTCTTTCATGTGAGCACGTAAAAAAGGCACTGCCATACAAAAGGCAGCCTGATTGCACTCTAAGCAAGGCTCAATGTTGGTAGGGTTGGCCAAGATCCAGCTCCAGGTTGAGTACAGTCATCTGAGTGCCAGGGGGCCCTCTGAGGCCGGCCACATGACGCAGCTTGCGAGGCATGCTCTGTCCTTTGTTGACATGCGTCTGACTGGCAACGCCCTTGGGCAGCCACACCTGTTGAAGGAGCACAACAGCATGTGGTCGACATGGGTGCACTGCTGACATCACCATCTAATCAACTTAAGCAAATGGCACAGGCGACAAAGGATATTTGCTGCATGGGTTCATTTGCTGTGCAATTGGAGAAATAAATGGAACTGCTGATGCCAGTGAGAGTGCCGTACATGTCCCACACCAGCAAGAACAGTCAGCTGAATATAAGCATGCATCAGGAACAGGCTGTTCAGCAGGGCCTCACAAATCAGGCTGCAAGTGCAGGATTTGTCTGCAGCGTAGGCACTGCAAAAGGTCAAACTGTTCTGGGGCATGTTCAGCATGTCAGGAGCTGAAGTAGATCAATGCATGGCAAGGTCAATGCCTCAGAGATCCGCTCAAATTATGAAACCTCTTTATAGAAGCTCCAATGCTACAATTCCAAGCCAATGCAGCAGCGAGAAGCCATACCTGAGTAGCATTTTCCCGCCTGAAATGACTCAGGATGGTCTGAGACCCATGTGTCCGTTTCTGCCTCAGATTCACCATCGCCAAAGCCTTGCGCCTATGCTCCCACTCATTCCACTCATATTTCCTGTCGATGTGCTTGCCCACCGGGTGCATATCAGTCTGACACTCCCCATCACACGTTACAGCCTCCAAAGCTACTGAAGCTATCAGCTTGTCCAGTGACAACTCTGGGAAGCAGGACTGAAGGTTGAGTAATGCAATGCAGGTTGGGTACTGGATGGCTTGAAGCATGACTGCATCCATGTACTCCTGGGGTGAGGCTGCAAACCAGTTGAGAAACTCCTGGCTGGCAAATCCAAACAGCTGGTCCTCATACCTGTGACCATTGTCATACATTGTATATCAGCATACGCATATCAGCATACGCATATCAGAACATACATGTTGTTAAGGTTTAGCAAAAGGAAAAATGCCCTGGGAGGCGCAGAAGTTACTGAGACATGGGGTCTGCTTGCTCTCAGAAGGCTTGCATGCTGATACATGCTTGGGTTTTGCAAAGCCTAAGCGACACTGATGATTGTGATTGCATCACCTGATATACATATCATGTCGATGGGCAGGCAGTACATACTGTGCCACATGTGCTGAAGTTGCAATTCAAAGGTAATACCTGACAAAGCCAAGTTTCGTGTCCGCCTTCACCAGCAATCCTGCCCTCTTCCCAAAGCTGACCGGGCAAAAACCTCCCAAGCTGACATGACTCACAGCTGCGTCAGCAGCTGCAACCCTGACAGCACCAGAAGCTGCCGAGGCAGCTGCCAGGTCAATGGGATCTTTGGGACCCTTGCTGTCGTCAATGATGGGCGCCATGGGCAATATGGAGCTAGATGCTCCAGGTGCGCTCAGCTCCCTTGTTAGTTGAGGCTTGTCAGCATCTGCACGACAGCATGGTCACTGCTGTCGGCTATTGTGCAACTTGGGCAACAGCAGCATGTTGCCATCTTATACACACTACGTCAGACCTTGACTTTTACACTGTCCTACTGCATGCTGCTGCTGCTGCTGCTGCTGCTGCTGCTGCCGCCCTTGCTGCTGCTGCCACTGCTGCTACTGCTATGCAGAGTGATAAAGACATGGTCCTAGCAGCTGCTCCAGAGCAGAGACTCTTCCACTGAGCTGCACTTTGACGTGAAAATCGCAGCACATCTGCTGTTCAGACACATCATGAACAGGCAGACAATGCGGACACAGGTTACACAGGTGCTATCTTAGCCTTTGCTGCAAACTGCAGCCATAAATGTTGGCTGCTGCTGCAGATGCTGACATTAATGGCTTGCAATGACTGCAATCCCATGCTGCTGGTAATGCAGCATCAAGGTTGTTGCTTCACCTATGCATCCCATGACTGCAGCCACCAGTGCTGGCTGGTGCTGCAGGGCTGCGTGCTGCTTCAGAATGGACAGGTGGCGCTTTCCCAGAGCTGCAAAAGCTGGCTGCACCACCTCCCTGGGGACTGCCAGGGCTGCCCCTACCAGCCCCTGCACCTCTCTCAGCCCTGCCTCCTGTTGAGCCTGCTGCTTTGTGAGGCTCTCCTGTACATATGAGGGATCCAGTTTAATGAGCCAGAATCAATCCCATCACGGCACACATTTGTTTCCCAAAAAAATATGTATATACATTGTATTTATATATATTTTACACATACGTATACACGCTGATGCAAGGCAATCACATCAGCGCTGCATTGTGACCTTCGGCCTTGCTTTCTGTCCAACCTGCTGCTGTGTAATGCTGCCCAAAACACAGGCAGCCAAGACTGGCAGCGTGTGGCACTTGCACCACAGCTCATCTCACAGATTGAGCTCAGGTGATAGCTCAAAAGACAAACAGTTCATGTAACGAGCTCAGTCACACTTGTAGTACAAAACAGACTGACGCTGTGAAAACGTGTAGCGGCCAAGACACAACACAAACCAAAGGTGTGGAACACATGTTGCAATCGCAGAGGTGTTGCTTAGCACGTGCAGGGAATAGTTCCAGCTGGATAGCAGGCACTGCACAACAACAAGCAAACCTTTGGGGCTCGACTTGCGAACGCCCTCCCTTGTATGCAACATCAGTTCACAGAGGAGAGTGCTTACCACAGCAGCAGCCAGGTTGTCACGCATGGCAAAGCAGAGGGCACAAGCCTGATGAAGGTAGGCCACCTCGCCAGTCAACTGTGCCATGACAGCCTCCTGTGGTGACTCATTACTGCTCCTATAGGCATGTCACTGTCACTATGGCTGCCATGTTTTTCGATATCTCTCTAGCACAGCTTGCAGGTTCAGGATGCATAGATGAATGACATGTGTGCTGCCACAAACTAGAAGACACAGGTGCAGGTCAATAACGAATGAGCATGCAATTGCTGGTGTCTTCCTCAAGAGAGGAATGGCTGATATTGAATCGTGCACACAACATGGGGTAGCACAGCTTTGTGCAACATGTTATGCTGGTTTCAGGGTGTGAGCAGGCTGTATCTAGTCTCTGTACAAGGTGCTCTTGGCTGCTGCGTGCATTTTTCACACTGTATATGGCTCCTGACAATACAGTCACGCCTTGCCTGTGCACAACAGCATCCATGTAGTCTCGCAGGTCATGCTGCAGGATGCTGCATTTCTGGTTGACATCATCAAGCAGTTGCATATATTGCTCCAAGTCTATGTGGGCTTCATTGGACAGGCCTTCTGCATTGCAGTCACTGAACAAGCAGATACCTGCAGACAGGCAGGCGTGCTTGATGCAATGCCTGGCCTGGATCAGAGGTAGCTCAACTGCAATACAGGTCCATGCATGGCACCATGACTATGACAAGAACCTTTCCTAGGCTGCATTGAGATAAGATACACAAGATGGCGCTCTGCCTGCTGTTGCTGTTAACATGCAGTGGGTGTGTGTACTTGTGTGATGTTATGCTTTATGCAATCCAGCCAGAACAACACTTGGCAGGGTGCTGCTGCTGCTGCTGCTACTGCTGCTGCTGCTGCGGCTTCTACTGCTCACTTAAGCTTGAAGAGTCCACCAACAATCGTGGGCAGATACTTCTTTGAAGTTGCAGGAGATTAGCCATGGTGGCAGGCCAATATGCAGGGCTCACCTGTACATATTTCCGCCAGATGCTCCAGTTCTGCTGCTCTGTCTCGAGATGAAAGGCTTGCTAATCTTGGCAATGAGGCTGCAGTGAACATGCTAGCAAAGGCATGCTGCACTTGACTGGCAGCATCTGTGGAGCTCAGGCTCTGAGCTGCCATGGCTACAATACATTCTGCCACCTTGATCACTTCCTGCTGCCGTGCCAGTGCTGTGTCAGTCTGACCAAAAGTGGCTGCTAGGATGGGCTGCAAAGCTGCTGTTGCTGCAAGTTGGTGCTCCTTCTCGACATGGTGCTCCTGCTGACTAGCGACTCTCACAGCCATGACATGAGAAGCCTGCTACCATAAGAATAATAACCCGCGGTGTCCACAAGCAAGTTGTCCAACACTGGGTTCTATTGCAGTCCAGTATGAGAGACAAAGGTGGGTGAATCAAACGAAGGCAGTAAGTATATAGCATGGGATCACCTGTAATTTAACGGTGCGCATCGTGCTGGGCAAATCAAACGCTGGGGCCGCTGCTGCCTGGATGGTGTCAGAAGCGTCTTCGCTGATTGCCCGATGCTCAAGCGCACGCTGGCGTCCGTAGGCAGATACTTTGGCCAGAAAGGCTTTGGCGACCCGCAAGTCCTCCATGTCAAGAACCTGCACAGCCTGTCACCCCCGTTGAACCATGCCGCTAAAGGGCGACCTGAGTTTCGTGTTTCATGCAGCGTTACGTTTCCGTAACGCTAGCATGTGATCTGAGCTTCAAGATCCTCAACAGGCTTGACTAGACTCGCACCTGTGTGTGACGAACCGAAGCAATTGTGCGGTGCAACATTCCGTGCCTCTGCCAGCCGTTGTCGCAACCGCGCACTGTCATCTATTACGAAAGCTTTTTGGACTTTCGTGCTGCTTCCGCATGCACTCTGCCTGCACTTTTCGACAAAGCAGGCTATGCTCGACATGGGCAATCAGTCAGCACAGCTCGCAGTATTTGACTGTTAGGCCTAGAGAAGCACGCCGCAACGCTCCGCTGACGGCGTGCACAAGAAGTTATGTTGGCCAAGTCGAATCCCATCTGCACTCATCGGACTTGCAGGAGGGTCCGTCGGCCCCTTCAGCCGACAGCCCTGTACAAATGACCAGTGCCATAAGCAGAAGCAAGCTCGACGAGTCATTACCGTACGTAGCTGTGCTGAAGGCTAGGAAAGAACACAAGCACCCAGTTCAAGAGAAACAGAAGCCTCTAGGTATATCAGCCTATCAGGCCTACGGAAGCGGCAAAACAGCTGTCTTTGTCTGCTGTGTAATCTAATCAATTCAATGCTGCAGCGGATTACATGAGGTTACCGGCAAGCCAGTACTCGGTGCTTGATGCAAAGAAGATAGAGCGGCTAGATGACGACACCTTTATATGCTATGTTGGGGGTCTGAACTTCCTCGGCTTTGTAGTTGAGCCTGTTTTGACGGTGTCGGTGATCGTGGAAGACAGAGGGCCAGTTGTAAAGCTTCTTGACACCAAGGTAGCTTTCAAGTGCATCTTGCGCACAAGCAGATGAATGCTTCGATGCTGTACTTGCAGAAGCTGACATGCACTGAAAGCGGTTTCTGATGAATGCTGCTGCTCTGCAGCTGCAAGGCTCCAAGACAATTATGGCAGCCAATGATCGCTTTGGCGCCACCATGACAAATGTAGTCACCTGGGAGGGTGATGAGGAGTCAGAAATTAAGCAACTTTGCAGTGAAACCAGCATACAGGTTGCTCTGGAGGTGCCCCGGTGGGCTAGAGTCATGCCTACATCTGCAATAGAGTCAACTGGCAGCAGAGTGATGCAGACTGTGCTCAATAGTGCTGTTCCCAAGTTCCTCAAACAATTACAAAAGGACTATGAACTTTGGGCGTCTGGTGATGACTCACGCAAGCCAATGGGCGACGGAGAGTTGTAGGGCTGGTAGATGCATGAGCCTGTACACCAAATGCTACGCCAGACAAGGCGTACAAGCAAATGAATCAAGACATAATGGATGACACAACTTTTTGACCCACATCACTGCCTTATAATGCATAAACGGCTGAAACACAGCATCATGCAGGTGCATTTTGTCTTGGATCCATAGTAGTTTTGGCATCTGAGCGCTTTTGACTTTGCATATAACTTCCACTGCATAACAGCCATGTTGAGTGGTGAACAGCTGTTAGTGTTTTGATACCTGCTGGAATATTAAGTAAATAGTGTTTAATGTCTACTCAAGGAACAAATCGATCATACCATTCATGGTTACAGTTTCGATGCTCCAGATTGCTGTAATCATTGTTTGCAACATTTGTTATCCACGAGAAACTGCGACATTTGTGTGTGACAACGTCCAGGTTGTGGCTGACTTGCAATCAGCTGGCCACACATACACCAGACCGATGGGAAATTTCTTACAGCCGGTGTATACGTATCAACACACAGAGTTAAATTCAAAATACACTCACAAGGCATAACAGGTTCACATAAATTCTTGTCAAGACAGTGTTGGTTCAGCAGTACAATGCCTTCTCTAATGCAGCCAAGGCAACCACACAGCGGGCCCCTGGCATAGTCCAACGCAGTCCAAGCCAGATGGTGTCCAAATGCTGCAATAGCCACAGTGAAGGGCCTTATGCTGATGTGATGGTCTTGATGCACAGCCTGCTTAAGGGCCGGTGACCTTACGGCGAGAGGTTCTCGCAACAAATCCAGCCTTGATGGGAGCAACAGTTCTGGATGCACCACATTGCTGGCATCTCAGAAACATGATACGGGTGGCACTATCTCTGTCCAGCAATGTGTCTGGGCTCTTGCAACTGTTGCACAGCACATACCTGCACAGCCAAAGCAGAACACTGATCAGCCACTGGTCTAGGCCATGCTGCAGCTGTTCCAACAGGACAAAACAGTCTTGGGAAGCATGGCACACAGCAATGCAGGTGCACACATAGATTGCAGCATAACTACAGATACATTACAAGCTGTAGAAGACCAACACAGAGGCGCCAAACTACTGTACATAGTAATCACTTCACTATAAGTGGTATTTTGGACAAGTCTGTAGGGGAATGAAGACTTACTCATTGACATAGCGCCTAAGCACTCCCTCAAAGGCTTTGGGCTGAAAGCGGCCCTTCACAATGAGTCTGCTTTGTCCATCCAAGGAGCCGCTAGTACCCAGCTCAGCCAGCAGGAAGAGCTGCACATGCTCTGGCTGCCTGTTCATGGCCTTGCACAGCTCCATGTAGTTGGTGAACACAGTCTTCTTTGTGCCTTCACGCGCCACCTACACACAAAAAGCACTTTGTTATACACAGACCACAAAGAATAGTGGACACATGTCTTGTTTCTGAAAGCCCAATACCAAGAGGGTGGAATGGGCCAGGCAAAATTCAAAAATCTGCTAGGTGGAGGTGGTGGCTGCTCTGACATTGCTGCTGCCATGGACATGATCTGTGGGTGTGATTCAGCATCTGGTCAGGTGTATGAGACAGGAAGGGCAGAAGATGCAGGATCATGTGTGCAAGTGTAATGTCAGCCAAACAAGCATACCTGAGGTGGCTTCATGATGGTCCTGCGCTTCTCACCGGTCAGCTCTGGGTTGTTCTCCTTCAGAATGTCAAACACACGGTCTGCAGCGTCCAAAGCACTGTTTGAGACCAGTGCATACTTGCTGCACAAAACCAGTCATCCTGTGGAATTTCAACACCACCACAAAATTATGTTGACAGTACACCTGTATTGTGCGTACTGTCCTCAGCGCCAATGTGCACTATGCAGTTGCTGAAATTCCTGCTCTCATTTAACTTTGTAGCGCTGCAGGGCTCTCAGCAACTGCATAATGTGGATACAATGTTTAAAGCCGTCACACAAAGATTGACCGTAGATAGTCACAAACATACCAGAATGCATAGTGGTTGCGCCGTAGGTACACTGTGGGCAGGAAGCCTGCAGGACGTCGTTTGACAATGAATTTTCTCAGGGCTGCTCCATGCTGTTGAGGATGTACAAGACACAGGTGTGCAATTAGTGCATCCTGTGATGCCTGCATGTAGACCAACGTGCACATCTGGGCACTGCAGAGGTACTGATGATGGTGTGCAGCATACCGAGCAACTCTTCATATGAGTAATCTCTGTCTGAGCCTTCCCAGGCAGGCCCAGTGGGCTTGTTTTCTTGCCCATCTTCTTCCCCATCAGCTATATCTGCACCAGCTTCTGCTGCAAACTCACTGTCGGCTCTAGCCTGCAAATCGCATCAATGGTGATTAAGATCCAGCAATACGCACCATCGCTGAAGGGCTTGCTGGCCGCTGAATTTGCTGTGCAGCAGGTATATAAGGCAGTCACGGCATGATGTCAGCTGACCTCGCGCTTCTTCTTTTTCTTCTTCTTTTTGTCCAAGCCGAGCTCTGGTATGACCTCTTCCTCTTCAGCTCCTCCTGCTGTTGCCTCAGCAAACGCATCTTCCTGCAGCAACCCACATACTTTCAACAATCACGAGCCTGCCCTGGGAGCCTGGCCTTGGCTCGAGGCACGTTTGCTGCAAGCAGTCATGTTTACCACAACTTCGCTTGTTTGCTTTTTCTTCTTCTTTTTCTTTTTTTCGCCAAGATTCAGCAGGTCACCATCCTCCCCAACTGCAAGCATCAAAGGTTGCTGCCAGAACAAGCCGTAATGTGCTGTATTTTGTATGAACACACACAATGCAGGGTGCTCTGCACTGAAATTTTGCATTTACCTTGCAAATCATCAAGCTTTTCGGCAATTGCGGCAGTGTCACCGTCCTGCAAGCCCCGTTAGGTGAACTTAGGTGATCAAACGCACGTCTGTGGCTTGCGACCGCAGACTTACCGACATGTCTTCTCGCTGCACCAGCTGCAATGACTATATGGTGTGGCTGGACCCCAGTGATTGATCCTGGCAGCGCAAGGACAGATACAATGGCTGGAGAGTTGCCGAGGCCTCTCATCGACCTAATTTGGCAAAAGCCCTAATGACCAACAAAGGGTTTCTTTGGCAAGTCTGTCTGATGGAACTTGCACGACTAAGTAGAATCAAAGGCCTCGGAAAGGCTGCTCAAGCTTACTGTAGCTTCGACATCAATTTGACTGCACATTAACATCTTGCTGGAGCACTTGGTCGCCTCAAGGTTTTCCTGCCGATCCTGTGGGTTAATGGTGCAAGCAAAAGCTGCCCTCACAGCTTGAGTCACCAACAAGTGTTGATCCGGAAGTCGACCAGAGCTTAAGCCGGTCATGGGAACAGAATTTGACGAGTAAGTGTTGACGTGTTTTGCTAGCTTTTGAGGCTACATTTCAGTGCTTTCATATCGAACTTTTACCTGCAGGTACGATTTTCTAGGTAAGGACTCAGATAAGCCTGAGCACGCTAACGGTAGTGTTGCACCAGGCAAGTCCTCAGATGAGCGCCGGCATCGAGAGCACAGAAGCAGCAGAGATCGGGACAGTACCAAAGACAGGCATAGGGACAAGGAGCGAGACAGAGGTGAAGATCGTGACAGGGGGGATGGGCACAGGTCCTCTTCCAGAGATCACAGGAGTCACAAGTCTAGCAGGCACAGAGATGAACGTGATCACAGGTCGTCTAGGGATAGAGAGAGGCCTCGAGAAGAGCCTAGAGATCGTTACAGGGAGGATTTCAGAGGCCAAGAAGCCTTCAAGAGGCCTAGGACTCAAGAAGTTCTGCCAAGACCTCCTCCTCCCAGGTTGGTCAAGCATTGTAGCAAGCATGGCACACTGTGTTTGTCACTTGAACCTGCAAGGTATTACATTTGGCAAGGGCTGATGCAACTCCTTGCTTGCTGCGGCTTTAGTTTGGCTTGGCTGGGACGTAGAGCCGCAAGCATTTTTCATTAGTGTCACCGTATACCATTGTGCACACACAGCAAGCTAGCCCTGCTTGCTTCTGCTATACTGCACATCCTTCTCAGAGTCTGTCAGGTTGATGAGATTGCCAGCTTGGTTCCTCGAGCTTGCATCATGCTGGTTGCAGGTCAATCTGTTGTTGAAAATGTGGCTTATGCAACAGAGCTGTTCTCACAGCCTCATCAGCTGTCAGCAGGTCAGCTTGACAGCCAGCTGCCTCAACCCCTATTGAGGGCTTGTTCGTTGAGCTGCCCTGATTTCCCTGCTCACCATGCCCGCGATTAGCTCCTGGAGAACAAGACATGTGCTGCAACCTGTCTTGTTTGTTTTGGTGTGGTGAAGGCTGCATATTAAAAGCTTTGCAAGGTCAACACTGTCTCAAAATTTGTTGCAATCACCTTTCCATATTTGATTGCTATCCTGCACACGACGGGCAATATTTAAGCCCTTTTCAATATGCACAAATCAGTACAATCTTGGGTTCACAGTGTGCAATGCTGTTTCTGCAGACGGGAGGTGACCCCTCCTGAGGTCAGAGCTGCAAGGGAGCGCGAAAAGGAATTGGCTGAGCTGGACAGAGACATCCGTACTGTATTTGCTTACAATCTCAACCTCAAGGCTGAAGAGAAGGACCTCTTCCAGTTTTTCTCAACAGCTGGCAAAGTGCTGGATGTGCGCATCATCTCAGACAGAAACACCAGGCGGTCCAAGGGGTTTGCATACATTGAGTATGCACGACGGGTAAGCTGTGCTGTATGGCCTGCATGACCCTTGTTCTTTCACGCCAGCCATGAAGCACGGCAGCAATATCAACCATTACTCACCATGCCCACTTGCATTGGTGTCAAAGTCTTGCTGTGCATTGTTTGCTACTCCATGCAAGTGTAGCAGAGCCTGTCAGTTTGTGACTGTCTGAGTGTTGTCAAGAAGGCCTTAATCAATGAGTGTGTGTCAAGTCTGTGGTGTTGCGCAGGAGGACATTGTGAATGCAATGGCTTTGACAGGCCAGGTGCTCATGGGCCAGTCTGTCATGGTCAAGAGCTCAGAGGTACGCAGAACACGCAGTCTTGTCAGACCGTGCTGCATACATTGATTGCCTATAGTTGCTGCATTTTGCAAGCCGTGGCACTCTTCTGCATTGTCAAAGCAATGTGTTGTGTGCATTACTGTACGTCTGCTGATGCCAATGCTGTTCACCTTTTGCTGCCACCAATTGTGGGTTAACATCATACCACATGGCAAATCATCACCTCTGCCAATGGCTTTCTGTAGGCAGAGAAAAACCTAGCCTGGGAAGCTGCTCAGCAGCAGGCTCAAGCACAGGCACAGTTGAATGCCATGGGGGCACAAGCTGGCAGCGGCCCTTGCAAGCTGCTGGTTACCAATCTCAATGTACAGCTTGGGGTGAGAAGCTCTGCCTTGTTCTCACAAAAGCTTTCATGTCTTTGGTGACCATTGATGTCTTTGGTTGCCTTTGATGTCTTGGCCTGCCATCCAACTGCTAGACACACACTCTTGTCTGGGTGTGGGTTGAGTACATTTTACCCCTCTCACTCCCTTGCATGACAACAATTTCTTGCATCATCAACATTGCAAAGCGTTGCTTATGTGTCTGTGCTCAAACTGTACTTGGGCAAGTGTTGTGACAGGTATATTTCGTAGTTGCTGCTTGTGCTCTTAACAGGTGCAGGCTCAGTGGCGTCGTCACAGGCATATTCCGCAGCTGCTGCTTCTCTTAAAGGTGCAAGCTCAGTCTGGGTGATCCTGCTTGTTGCAGGAAGGAGATGTGAGGCAGCTTTTCTCACCCTTTGGCACCATCAGCAGCATAGAGATCATGAAGGACATGAGTGGCCAGTCTCAGGGCTATGGCTATG
>JAABUK010004132.1_pt1 | contig 23898 bp, 20 predicted proteins | sample 5559141 | NCBI WGS metagenome assembly JAABUK01 (sample SAMN10711869, study PRJNA513367) | rock metagenome | isolation source: Antarctica rocks | place: Antarctica: Victoria Land, Pudding Butte nord | collected 2016-01-03
CCACCCACCCACACCATTCCCCCCCTCCCCATCGAATAACATCATCCCATATCCTGACAGGGCACTCGTTTAATCCAAGGGGTTTTTGCCGAGACCTAGCTAGCCGAGTTGCCAGGACATTGGTTAATCCATCTACAAAATACGTATAAAATATATATATATATATATTACATGCACCCCGAACTTAGGATTAGGGATTACCGTTTTTGATTAGGAAAGGGAGCAAAGTCGCTTTCAAGGGGGTTTTAAGGGAGTAGGGGGGGGTAGAGAGGGAGTAAGATGGAGTACCAAGGGGGATAGTCAATTTATGCAATGTGTTCCTAAGGCCTAACAGAGCTAATATTTCAGCATATGCAACTATAAGGAATAAAGATAAGGAATGGTCCGACTGTAGTATTAGCAATTCTAATTTGCTTAGCCGCTAATATAATAACATAATCTTGACACCTGCTGCCGTTACATCTGTACAGCGTGTCTATCATGTAATTACTGTCCAATCCTTAGTTCACACATGCCGTACTATCAGAAGATGTTTGACAGAGTGAAGTCACATAATTCACAACAAGAGAACCAGCCGATAAGTCATTCCCAGTACGATTGGTCGGCGCAGTACCACAATGTGTACACCCATGATTGATCAAATCCTGAAGAACCAGCGTGGCGAGATTCCAATCGTGCATCGAAGGTGCGGAATTTACAAAGGTGGGCGTGTTTTGGCCGACCGATGCGCAGATGGCCCCTGGGTTTGCTTTGACATCAAGACATGCGAGTTGGGCGCCAGCCTGTTAGGATGCTCCAATGGGTAGCAGGTTTGCTCCGTCTCGTAAGTTCGATAGTACGGAACCGCCGGTGATGATGGCGCAGTTTGAGCTTCCGTCGCAGTTGGTTCCTGAGTCGCTTCGAGAGGATAAGGCAGCAAGGGATCGGGCTGTGACGTTGTTGGATAGTGCGAGAGCAAGGGTGAATGCGACAGCGGGCGCGTGTATAGATGGTGAAGGCTTTTTGGAAGGATGGTTGTGGTAAGTAAGTGAGAGGTCGTTTAGGATTATCCAGTTATCTAGAGACTAGATGTGAGGTCGATATGAAAAATATAGAATTTATCGAGTCTTGGGATCGTGGAAACGTATATAAACGTACAAGTAAATGATATTTGTAGCTGTAATCCGGATAAATAAAGATACCGTTACCAAGTTTCAAAAGGGCTGAAGGAATTTCGCTGTTGCTCCACGAAAACGTGGTGTTCTAATGTATTGACGATGGATGGATTCTATTCTTGGGCCTATCCAGGCCGTATATAGACATGAAGGATGGCTGGTAATTACGTGGCTGGGGCCATTCGGGGAGCAGGAATGTTTTCCTTAGCGTCTGATATTCTGACAGGAATCTGACCGTACATTAAATGAAGAGGGTATATACACAACCTATATTACTAAACTCCCCTATCCCCTCCCACGTAGATACCCCACTTCATATCTGCAGCACCAGATTCCTTCTCGGCCTCTCTTTCCGCCTGATCTGCCCCTCAGCCCCGGGCGTCGCATGCGGCAGCTCAGCCATCCATTGGTCATCGGTGGGTAGTTCGTAGATAGCCTGGCGCTTGGCGTCCAACTCCCCTGCTGCGGGCGAGCCGGGTAGTTCTTGGTGGCGTCGTAGTGGGAGGGTGGGGATTGGGGTTGGGAGTTCTACTGTCGCGTGCGAGGAGGGGGAGAAGGAGGAGGGATGGAGGTTTTTCTCGAGGGTTTTTTCCCATTCGGCTTTGTCGTTGTCTGTGGGGGAGAGGTAGCCGGAGAGGTCTGTGAGCTCGCTGTTTGGGTGTGTGGGAGTTGTTTGGGTCATGCTGGTGGTGCTGTCACAGGGTTGTTGTGGTTGTCGTTCTCGTTGTTGTTGTTGAAGTCGGCGGCGGCGGCGGAGGTAGAAGTAGGCTAGGGCGCAGAGGAAGAAAAGAAGTGCGACGGCGCCGATTATTATACCCGGAAAAGCGCCGCTACTGATACTATGCGGATGACTGATGGTATCGAAGGTTGAGTCGGTGGATGAGGTGGGTATAAGGTTCTGCTCGTTCGATGTTGAGGAGGTGGCTTGTGAGACGTGGAAGACGGATCGTTCGTAATTGACCGTGATGTATGCTTCTTGTAAGAATGCTCGGCCAATGGTGTACTGTGTGTCGTTTGCGGCACGGCGGATGGGGAAGTAAAGGGTTGCGTTTGGGTAGAGAGGGTAGCTGGCTTGGAGGACGAAAGCTGCGTAGGGCAATTTTATAGCCACGGAGGAGCCGGAGTTCGTTTCCGTTTTGGTGTTACTGGCGTCTGCTAGTGGGCCAATGTTGAAAACGACGATAGGGTTCAATTGGTCCATTTTCGTGTGAGTAGCGTCGTCGATGAGATAGCGTTGGGAGGTGTTGTCGTAGGTAAGACCGAACGCCTGTTCGAAGACATCGCACGCATCGCGAGGGAGCCATATATCTGGCACGCCAGAGTCTATGAGTGAGTAGATTCCCGGCGATGTGATAGCGGACACGGTTCCTTGAAGCGTGTTTGATGCGAATATCGTTTGTACGCCTACGGTCAGACTCCGGGAGTCGTTGGCGTCGAAATTGAAGGCTACGTCATTGGCGATATGGCGAGCTTTGTCGTATCCACCTAGTGTAAGACTGCCAAAGGAAGAGCTGGAGGTGTTGTATCTGGCGCCTGCTGTGTAGCCGAACGAGAGACTGGGGATCAGATTTTGTGCGGCGAGGTTCGCCATGAAGCTCGGTATTGCGGCGCTGAAATTTGCTGGCTTGGGGCCCAGGCCGAAGGATCCTAGCCAGAATTCTCTGGTAGCAATGCCGGCGACAACTTGATGCGGCAGAGTTAAAGCACTGGGATTGGCTCCGATTGTGACGGTATCATAGCCGTACTCGCCATTCTCGTTGATGCCAAGGTTTTCCTCTCTTATCAGGTTGAAGATCCCGTTGGACTGCCATGACGAGGACGCATTGGTGTCAAATCCTTGGCTGGGGCGTACCTGGAAAGGGTTGGCACCTCGTAAGCCGCCACAGTTGCTCGGAGGGTTTGGAATGGAGGCATTTGTGCAGCCCAGGGGTATGGGGACCCAGGTTTCGTCCCCGTTCGTGGCAGGCAGTACTCGGAAGGTTTGCGGTGGTGTACCAACTTGGATTAGAAAGGTGGACCAGTAACCGTCATCGCCATCCCAAGTCTGACTTGTAGGCACCGAGAAGGGTTTTGCCTGGCTCGTAGCTCGTGGATGCAGCCAATTCGTGAGCGGCATAGCAGAGAACTCGCAATGGCAGACAAGTCCCAGCAATCATTGTAAAGAGGCAAAAAAACAGAGAATCATGCGTTCTCATCGTGAAACAGGACACTTACACACGACATACAAACGAAAGCGACCAACAATAGAAATGTGCATCATCCATGATGGCCCGGGCGTCGTCAATCTGATCATTACCTTTGGCCAGCCCCCACCAATCGTAGATTTCTCTCCAACCTAGGAGATGGACATCCCCTGAGAGCAGACGCGATTCATAGAAGCGCTGCCAGACGTCCCGAGTCGACGAAAGATGTGTTGTATTTTAGAAGCTACTGAAAATATATGGCGCGCTTGAACGGGAGCGTTTCGCAACTAGCTCGATATGGTTAGATCACAGCCCGCGTCTAGTTTCAGCCATACTCTTGAAACAACGACGGGCCATCTTCAATCTTCACAGCAAACACAGTACCAAAGCATCCTCACCTCTGCCTGGCTACCAGCGTGCTAACAGCTCCATGCTATGACGTACAAGCTGTGGTCTCATCTGACACAGACTTTGCAATCGATAATCAGGCCGCAAGCAGGTGGCTCATTGAGATGGTCATCCCAGAAGAGGCTCGAAACCGAGACGATGCAAGGACCTTGAGATGACAGGCCGCTACTTAGTATACAATTCCTAGTACAGGGTACTATTGGCTCTGTAGCCGCACCAACCAATCACTCCGTTGTTTGATGTCCATCACATAGAACGAACGACGAAACATTAGCTTGCCATGGCGTGGCCGATGGTGTGGCTCCTTTCCAGTATTCATCATCTCCTCATGATCATGGTGTTTCGAATACTCGGCATTAGCTTGTCCATTTTTATCCCTCGCCTGCAGATTCGTACATTCGACCTTTTTCGTCCCTCTTCTGTAATGTCTGTCCGTTGTGTCGCAGGACGACAGTATGTGCTGCCTTTCGCCTTTGTTTTGGTTGAATCTTATGATATTATTGTCCTTCATCGCGGTAGATGCACGATTGACTGGCTTGGGCTTGCCCGTAGCGCCATCGACGGTACCGGGAAATCGTTCGTCACCCCACAAATCCTATGAAACTAGCGAGCCTTTCAGTGACCATCACTTAGCACCATACACGATATCTAATTCACCAGCTTATCTGTATCCTAATGTAACTACTGCAGCGCCTTACAACTATCCTAACGCAACTGGAACAGCATTAAACCCTGTACGTGGTGCAACAGACAGGGGTGAAACTTGTGCCGGGCCCAATGGCGAGAAAGGACAGCTGCGAAAGAGATTGATTTCTGTGTATGCCAGCTCTGGGAGTCCGCAACCTAGCAGTGGCCCCATGTTAGTGGTGGAATGCTCTATCGAAAACCACGTCCAGCCTGAAGCGAGTGTGGTTGATTTCCTCCCCAAAGCCAATGAGATGCACGTCACGGAAGATAATCCCCTCCAGCAACAACACATCACTGAAGGCAACCTGCTCGGCGTTGATTCTACAAGCACACCGACCGTGACTACGCCGAGCGCTGAGTATCTGGGTGATACGTTGGAGATGGATTATGGCCCAGCAAAATCCACCTCAGCAAGATCTACGTCAGCAAAGACTTTCGCCGCAGGCCACAATGTAAACGATTTGACGGACTTGCAGATGTCCCGATTACACGCCGTTCTGCAGCCAGCTCAAACAGACATGCCAAATATGTCTACGCAAAGCCTCCAAACTTCAAGTTCAAATTCAGAATTACCGACTAGCTCAAGCGTTGCGCCTCCACAAGTATCGAGCTGGAATAGCGTGTCAACATCCGCACCGTATGCTGCGAACTCTAAAGTCCCCAACACAGACGGATCGTCGAACGCCGCACTGGGAGGGGCCCATCCGACCGGAAGGCCAGAGGGTGCAGAATCATCAAAGGGATCGTATGCCCCGAAAACCCCTGAAGATGTACCCACAGGCGCCAGTCCAAATGGAGGGAGCTCAAGCCAGTCTGACAAAGGGGCGTCCGCGCAGCCAGGGGCAGAATCTAGCAATGTCGGCTCTTCTAAAGCCGACTCAGCGCCAGGATCTGTTGCTCTGGGAGGCGGCGCGTCAGTTTCGGTCTCGTCGGGTCTGGGCTCTAGCTCAGCACCAAGCTTAGCCTTAGGGTCTATTGAAACTGGATCCCAATCTTCAGCATCTGGGTCGGACTTTCTGCCGGGCTCGCCTAGCTCAGTCATCCCTGATTCAGGAATCAATCCTTCGGTGTCTGGTACAGTACCAGGTTCAACTTCTGGGTCCTCAAATACAGGCTCAAACTTAATACTAGGAGCAGGTTCGAATAACGGAGGCTCAATACCGCAAGTTCTACCCCCATCCAGCGATTCGAACGCCTTGGGGACAAGTCCCGGACCCAGTCCTGTGGGCATCATTGCAATCGAATCTCAGTCTTACACCGTGCGACAGACCGGCTCGTTCGTTGTAGTGGGCTCCAACACCATTACCCAAGGATCGCCCGCGGCCACCATTGGATCTACGCCAGTCTCGGTTGGCGGAAACGGGGTGCTAGTAGCCGGAAGCGACACATTAGCATTGAATCAGGCTGCTGGTCAAACGGATAATATCATCACGATCGGGTCTCATTCCTACACAGCTCAGCAAGCCGCATCTTTCTTCATTGTTGGCTCGAATACGGTTGTCCAAGGAGGTCCCGCCATTACAATTGCTTCCGTGCCTGTCTCACTGGGTGTTAACGGGCTTCTGCTAGCTGGGAGCAACACAGTGAAAGTAGGACCTCTTCCCACTGAAGCGACTGGGTCTAGTGCTGCAGGCGTCATAACAATTGGCTCAAGCCCTTATACTGTCCAACAGGCAGGCTCCTCTGTAGTACTCGGAACCAACACTATCGCTCCTGAAGCGCCAGCTATCACCATCGCGTCCGAGCCTATATCGCTGGGAACAAATGGCTTGCTAGTAGCGGGCAGTAATTCCATGACATTAGGCTCGATACCCAGCAAGGGTACAGAATCGAATGTCGGAGGTGTCATCACAATCGCATCGGTACCTTATTCCGTTCTCCCAACAGACTCACCGTTTGTGGTGGTAGGGTCCAATACTATCTCGAAAGGAGCGCCCGCAGTCACAATTGCGTCGGAGCCAATCTCGCTTGGGACTAATGGAATACTTATGGCTGGCAGTAACACATTAGCATTGGGTTCTCAAGCTACGGGTGGCCTAAACTCGGTACCAAATGCCATAATGAGCCAAGGAGGGCCCGTTCCTGGACCACCGGGAAATCCAGCATCGAAAGGTGGCTCGTCTTCCAATAAAACAGGCGCTAATTATTACAATGCAGGAGGCAGACTATGGGATGCCGGAGGGAGGTGGACCTGGACGGTTGGTGCTGGCACCGTAATCGCTATCGTCGCAGGTTACATCTTGTGAACAAATCTTTTGATTTCGTCATGACACTACCATTCTAGGAACAGCATCGTAGCCATTCCGTCTGGACTCTTGCCTAATCTTCTCCCTATTTCACGTTAATGCTGAATGTCTTGATATCAAGCTTTCTCCCACCTCAGAGTAGCTTCTACGATTCGTATAGTCATTTATATAACACAAATGCTGCTTCAATCTTCGCGAATATCTTATTTTCAAGGGAAAAGCCACCCTCGCAATGTCCCCAAGGAATCGATCCACTCTCGATAACGTTACTCCGGAGTAACAACAACCTTGCGAGCGCAGACGTTTCCCCGGCGCATACTATAGCCCTGCTAGGTTATCTCTAGCCGCCCACTAGCTACAAGCAGATCCGTTTCTGGTAGAGAACATCCATCTGCATGAGCGTGGGGATGGAGATCCGACCTGATGGTTGGTCGGGCAACACCCTCATCGAGAGTAATGCTCGCTCCAGAGATGGACAGACTTGCTTGACTTCCAAGGGAGCGAGACTTTCTGCAATGCTCCAGTGTTGTCTGTAAAGCGGTAAAAGGAAGGAAACCAAGACTCTTGGGGAAATAATGGGAGATAGTGGTTCGATTACGCCAGAACATAGCATATTTCGACACTTTTAGCTTGCAGGACGCTTCACGAGTCATTGAGTCACTACAAGCCTGCTGGATCCCTCGGACGTTCTGTACCGTGTTTTGGAAACAAAGTAAAGCAGAGGCTCGAATGATTCATATAGATTAGCAACGATGCCTCTACAAATCCTTGCCGTCCTGTCGTCACTCGACACCTACTTCGTTTCACTTTCGATTGCTCATATCATTGCCTCCTAGATGCACGATGTTCGGAGTCCAAAAGGTTGAGAGCACAGGAGTAAGTTCTGGGGGGCCAGCAGTCCCTAGCTACACTAGCTCGAAATGCTTCATACAGATTAGTAATGATATAGTGCCACCGTGCCTCTATAAATCCTTGCCGTCTTCACGATCCCGGTCCTCACTTCATTCCACTTTCAGCTGATACTCATATCATCACCTCTCTCCTCATGGTGATTTCGTTAAGCCAAGTAGCTCATTCTACCACGTCCAAAATACGCAAGATTCTCACCTGATCTAACACATCTGTGGTACACTACCGCGGCAGCTTCCACAGCGCATTAACAATATGCGCAACAGTAAGGCCGCCGATACTGGCTCCAAGTATCCCACTGATTATAGCTACAGTGTAGTCATAAGATTTCCCACACTCTTGGCACTCTCTGATTTCCGAGCTGATCGATCTGTAGCAACTGGTGCAGAACTCGGCTGTGCCGCTGTTTGGGTCTTGTGATTGGGATATTTTGAGGTGCTTGCTTCTGTAATCCATTTCGCGTTCAGTATATTGCTGTGTAGAAGTAATGGTTTTCTCGGATTAGGTTGACCTACGGCTTTGCACCACACCGTAGACATCCCCTCTTCTTCCCTCCGGTTGATGACATGTGTGATTTCTGCTATACCGATATTCCCTGCCTGAGGGTGACGATCACAGACACAGAAGGTAGAAAGGCTTTGATCGGACACTCCGGTGAAGGAAACTACAGAGTGCTCCGTTCCGCAAAGGACCATAGGATATGGTTATCCAAACCACCACGTTTTCCAAAAGTCTTGGTTAGACGGACGCTCGCTAGCGTGGGGAGTAGGGGTAATGGGTAATCGCTTTAAGATTTACTATACTCAGATGCTAGACGTATTACTTCTAGGCAGTCATGATCTATGCGGATTAGACAGTAAATTACAGAGTGGATTCAGCCTCGCTCCAGAAATAGATACCTAAAGCAGTCAAGGCTCTAGCCTCTTTCGTCACTCGAGCTAGTCCTAAACAGTCGTTGGCTGTACCTTCCGCAGGCAATTCTCAATGAACACTCTCTCCAGTCAAGACTTCAAAGATCACCTATGAAGTCCTCGGATTGCAGCCTTGCATCGGATCGCCTACTGTGTAACAGATCTCATATTCTTAGTCTATGATCATCCGATATTGCAAGGCATGGCCGACACTCTCAGTGCCGAGTCTCGTGGCGCCCGCATCCTCTGCTTTGATGATGGCGGTATTCGATGTTTGTCATCGTTGTTTATTCTCCATCAACTCATGGAGAAATTGAGGGAAAGGTCGAACATTGGAGTCGCTCCAGAACCCTGGCAACATTTCGATCTGATCTGCGGCACTGGTTTTGGAGGTATACTTGCGTTGATGCTTGGCAGGTTACGCATGGTAGGGTTGGTCATTTAATCTACCGTGATATAGAGCATACTACAATGCCAAGAGTGGTTTATGAAGATCTCTCTTTCTGTTTTCGAGCAACGCCAGACATGGATGAAAACATGGACTACACCTACGCCAGAGGAACGTTCACGTGTATTAGAAGAAGCTATCAAGTCATTGATGTTCGACTACTCCGACCAAAGAACTGAGAATTGCCATCTGGAGTCTGCAGAATGCAAAAAGACTTTTGTCCTTTCCATGTACGCAAGCAATATGCGAGTCCCCGCCCGGCTACGATCCTACTCGTCTCGAATGGACTCCGCAAAAAATGACATTAGTGTCTGGGAGGCAGCGATGGCGACGACGGCTTCACCTGGTGAGTTCACGCAGATCAAGATTGGTCCGATGAGTGTTCCCTACGTAAGTGCTGGCCTGGGATTCTCGAATCCGGCAAAGGAAGCACTCGACGAGGCAGACAGGATATGGCATGTCTCGAATATTGGCTGCATGGTCAGCATTGGTACAGGCGTCATGCCTCCGGCACGCCTCGAGAGCTACTGGGAGTCGATGAGTTTTCTTAACTTTCTGAGTCTCGAGAACATCGCTCGAGTTCCTGAGCTCCTAACAACATTCTTCAGGGCTGCAACCGATTGCGAACGAGTCCATGAAGAGTTATTGCGTGACGCAAGGCTGTTGAATTTAAAATACTTCCGCTTCAACGTTGACGACGGGCTTCAGGACCTTGGGAGGAACGACGCTTCGAAGCTTGACAAGACCAAATCGGCGACTACGATTTATCTTGGCAGGCGTGAAGTTCTCAACTCCCTCGTCTTTTGTGCTTCACGAATATCCAATGAGTATATTTCTACTCCCTTGATATGTTATTGTCTCGCTCATATAATCAGTCCACCCGATGGCCGTCGGCAACCTAACTATGACCCGGCAAGGATCGAGAACGGTTGGTTGCGAGCCATATTCTAATGTGTTGAGAGCTCAAAGTCTATTGCAGGACAATCGAAAAACCCATGCAAACACCAGGAATCCTCAAGAGGGGTGGTGCCACCTACACGACGTGAACAAGATCGTTCGCAGGTACCTGTGTCAGGCGAGTGGAACACGTCTAGCCTTTTCGATACCAAATTTGAAGACTTCACTTTGGAAGGATCATACACGTAAGTGTGGAGTCTCCTGATAAGCTTCTATACTTAGGCAAGCTCAAGGTCAGCGGTTGCCGACGAATGGTTTGAATATCTGAGAGTCCGAGTACATGCGGTCATACAGCGCCGGCCACAAGGCGACTACGAGAAGGTGAAAGTAGCAATACTCGATACCGGTATTGATGCTTCACATCCGGCATTCTTGCATCACGTCTTCAACGACGAAACTTGCAAAGACTGGACAGGCTCCGGCGGCCCAACTGTCGATAGAATTGGGCACGGCACTCACAGTGCCGCGTTGGTCCTCAAGGTTGCCCCCAATGCTTCGTTATATGTAGGAAAAGTATTTGACTCTGTAAATGGGAATGTCAGAACCCCTAAACTCGTAGCAGAGGCAAGCAAAACGCATACACAAGCGTTAAGTCTGAAACTGACTTAACTCAGGCCATTAAGCACGCCACTGAAGTGTGGAAAGTCAATATCATTACCTTGTCTTTTGGATTTACTCGTCATGATGACTAGATTCGTGATGTAATCGAGAAGGCTCAGAACAAGGGCGTCATCTTCCTCGCAGCAGCCTCCAACTCAGGAGCGGTTGAAGGCCAGGACGCGGCATTCCCAGCTCGTATGATAGGCAAAGTCATAAAGATTAGTTCGGCAGATGGTCGCGGAGCCCCTTCGAAGTACAATCCTCCTGCAAGTACCAGGAACGACAATTTCAGTATGTTAGGAGAAGCTGTGAAGTCAGCATGGCCAAAGACTCTCCACGAGAGTGGTGAGAAACGTTGCTCGGGAACATCGGTAGCAACTCCTATTGCTGCAGCCATTGCAGCTCTTCTACTGGAATTTGCAAGCCAGTCTTCAGGTCCTGACGAGCTATTTCCCATCAAAAATAGCGAGGCCCTGTGGACTTATTATGGGATGCGAGCAATGTTTGACCTCATGTCACGAGGGACCCTCAAAGATGGTTTCAATTGGGTTTCACCCTGGGCTTTATTTTCGAACGGATCGAGGTTGGAACGTACGGACGCCATCGCCGGCCAAATCTCCTATGTCCTTGACCGCCTCTGACAGTATGGTTGCATCACAGCAAAGCAACAACAAATTACCCCAAGGAGCTCTTACTTCACTCCCTTCACTATATTGCATTGCTCTTCACCGTATTCGTCGATTACGGGTTCCTCCTGGAACTCTGGACCCTTCGCAGAGGCGTCGACTTTGGCTAACCCAATTACTTCAACTGTTGACGCCGGGGGATCGGCTTTCATTTCGTCTGCTTTTCGGTCTCCTAATACGTACAGAGCGCCTTTGTTGTACTCATCATCTCTCACTTGGCCTTTTTCGTAGAAGATCTTGCGCAACCTGTACGCAAAGACGAAATCCGAAGACCCTCCATAAGAGGTCTTTTCCGAATCCTTCGAAGAGATGGTGACCTCCGGTCCCGTTGCCACAGGCGTACCAGCTGGTGTACCATCTACTCCGGCCCGCACATGTGCCCCAGCCTCTTTCGACTTCGCAAGAGCGACATCCGCGCCGCGCGCAATCTTGATCCCGGTAATCATGTAAATAGGCTTCTTGAAATCGCTTGCAGCGATGAACTGTGCGACTGGCTCAGATAGTACGCTCTCCTGAACGTATTTGGGAGTTGGGTCGACAAATTCGGTGTCGAGTCTGTCGAACTTGTATTTGCTCGCTTTGATCTTGTCCCAGTTCACGCTGACCTCGGCATCAACGCCAACGACCTGGAGAAATCGTGCCCATATGCCAATCAGCCCTTTGCGTTGCCGGTCTCTCTCATTGACCCAGTCCGTCTTCCAGCTCTTTTCGATGGGCATATTGGAAGGGAATGGGAGTGGTCCATCTCGATTGATGCAGGTGCCTGGGTCCGCGGGATTGGTCCATATAGAACCTAGGCTGATGGAGGAGGACGGAGGGTAGTCGAGGTTGGCGCTTAAGAAGTAGGTCTTTCCCATGGATCCGCGTCTTGGTGATACTTCTATCTGGCGCCGGGTATGAGATCGATCGAAACCAATTGTCAGCATGCCTCAGCCTGGTCGGTGATGAGCTAGGCATGCCTGCTCGCTGATTCGCTGATGCCATCACAGCCCTGCATGCAGTTTTCTTGGCAGGATTCAACTTACACGCACTCACCTACAACCCTACCTATGCATTGAAGACTCGAGCCTGACCAAACAGCTGAACTCTCATTTCAACTATCTCTCTCAAAGACGTCGAGGCGATGCAAGGCTGTTTCGTAATCACCCATCCTGCTGATCATATATCACATTCAATATGATTTCGACGTGATAGCCTTGTCGTCCGGACGAAGTCATCGTGGTTGGCATTTCATAAGAATGCAGAGGACGTTTAAGGTATTAGGGCACTAGAAACTCGCTGGCCTTTCTGCATTTACCATTTGTTCACAGGATTGTGTCTATCGCCGATCACCAACGTGGACCTGCTAGCACTGCCTTTCCATCGAAGTAGCCTTGACACCACAAGCACGACGATTCCTCATGTCTCGCAAGCACTCGGATGACCGTTGGCGAGCCGAGATCCGAAGCGCACCTGAAGAAAGGTTGAGACGAAGTTCCATCGTGGAGCGATCTAGATACGAAAGATCTGATTCTAAAGACGAAAGATCTGAATTGATTAAAGTCTTCCTCAATCGCGACGGTCTTGACCGTGAGGTATTGCAGAGAGAAATCTGTGGTTACCTTGGACCAGAGGCTCACTGCAGACCCACAAATCGTAATGTCTGTTGGCCCGTCCTGGGCGTCGCGTTCAAGTCCTGCTAATAAGGATCCAGGGCATTGAAGGTTACCTTACTACTGCTGCCCGCCCTTTTACTTTGGTAAGTATATTGATCATCTCTCGATCTCCAGGTCTTGGCAAATCCTACCAAGAAAATGTTAGAGTTGGAAGAGATTTCCAACAGATACCGCGCCGAGTGTAGTAGGAGATTGCGAGAAGGAAGCATTCGTAGGTCTACGAGTATGCTTTCCCGCTCCCTTCTTTAACTGTTGTTGCAGCTCCCTCGTACGAAAAGTCAGAGACGTATGAGCGTCGGAGTCTTATCCTTGGTCAAGGCACGAGCGCTTCCCCCAGAGATCAACCTTATCAATGCCATACTCCACCCTTGAAGTCGATTACACCGCCTTCCATACCGTTGGGATCTGATCGAACAGAGATTTCGGTTCCAGATTACATAGACCAATCCAGACGCTCTCAGCGAGGAAAAGCCAGCTACTCAAACCGCGAGCGATATAACAAAGCAGACGAAATCATCGCCTCTCCAGATCCACCGGTATATGACTGGAACAGAGGCCCGAATGGAGACTCCTTCAATACAGGCAAGGAACTAGGTCTCTCTCCATATCAGAATAGACGACATCCGGATCAAGATCGATACAGCCAAGGAATCCAAGACTACCCACCTAAACCACGGAACCTCTTCCCCTCGAGTCCCTACAGCGACAGCCAAAACGCAGAAATTCAAGAATACACTCCCCCCTCCATCCCCCAACCCACAGCCCCACGGAACAACGATAGCTATCCATCCCCCACCCCCTCCGCCTCTAAACCAAAGAAAACATTATTCTGCGAACCCTGTCAATCGCAAGCAGAAGCCGGCGGCCCTATCACGCTTTGCAGTGAATGTCGCGCCAAGATGGTCGCTATGCTGCATAGATACCCGCAAGACAGGAGTGGATATGAAAGCGCTGTGGCGTTTGTGAGTGGGTTGTTGGGTGGTGCGTTCATAGCAGCGCGAGTTGTGGCGTCTATGTGGCAGTTTCCTCGTTTATAGGGAGGAGGGGTGGGTGGTGAAGGGGTTGAATTGTACTCACTGAGGAAGAAGGGAGTAGGACGATCAACTGAATTGCTGCATCCTTCCAGGGTTTCCACGGGTGGTGAAATAGTATCGCTGAATTATATATATGTCAGGATATCTTGGTACGTAGGGCTAGTATACCTACGGTGGGACTGTTCTACACGAAATACTACCATATATACTAGGCAAGCTAGTTAACCACTCTAGTTTCCCGTGTTACATCCACCCTCCCAGATTCACCCCACCCTATCCATCCCACTCCTCACCGCATCCTCCCAGATAAAAGAAGCACATCCAACCATCCCCTCACCAACAAAGATACAAAACAACGCTAAGAAATCTCAGATATCAAAAATAAGACCGTGGGGCCTATCATTCTAACAACACAATCAGCTACGGCACCAACACAAACCTCTTCCTAAACGATTCAAGATGAGAACAGCCTCCGCTAACATAGTCCTCTTGAATGTTCAAAACTGTATGTCGCAAACATGAATATCATTCTCGCAACTACTATCATATTCATGTCTATTATATCGACTAAACCTACTATATCCACTATACCTACCGTTTCTATCATCGATTGTATGAACTATATCTAGCGTTTTCTACCATCGCTTTCATTTGGAAGGGTTGATGATATGTATTAGTAACGACTCGAGTAATCATGCGCGAGAGTCATAATCACTAGATCTTGACTCTGACTCTCCATCCGCTATGAATTTCATCCTAGGGTGGATCGGAGTGGTAAGCCTGGCAATCTATTCATGTTATACTCACTGCATTCCGTCCCGAAGGCATGAAGGTGTTTCTTAATGTCGATAGACGGAAGCTGAGGTACGAGCTGTAATGGTTTATTTTGGTTAATTTATGCTCATAGCGCTTCTAGAGAGTATGGGGCTAATTTTAGTGTTTAATCGAAGGAAGTGAAGGCATGAGTGGTACTAGTCTGAGTTGTGCTGTGTCGTCTAGAAGTAAGTGCGGCTTGGATTTCGGGGCGAGGGTGGGGTTGTAGGGTTGTATAATGAGTGCGTACAGCTTAGAGATTGGGAGGTATTGTGATTACACCCCCTTTGCCTACAATTACACCCCCCAATTGCCTACGCTTACCACCCCCCCCTAAATGGGGTAAAGCTTGGGGTTATCGGATAACCCCTCATATGGGCCTGGCGCCCTGGGTGGACCCGGAACGAGCCCCTACGTACCCAGGCCGCTCGCGCACAAAACCCCTATGTTTAGGGTCGCACCGGGGTAAACCTCTGGAACGTTGCCGTCAGTCTCTAACATCTAAAGCTTGGGACGCTCAGCGCTCTCTTGGCAGGCGCTGGGGCTTACCTATGGTGTCTCGTGATGGGCCGTATGCCCTGAGCTCTCAGCGCTTCCGGGGCCGTCGGTGCGCTACCCGGGGCCACTCGGACAGGTGTTCCGACTTGCCGCTTGGGGGGTGTAAGCGTAGGCGATTGGGGGTGTAATTGTAGGCAAAGGGGGTGTAATCACAATACCTCCCTAGAGATTATATAATGATGAGATCATGTGATTGTATTTCCACTTCTGCTTTTGCTGTGGGAATTAATTTTTGTAGTATTGTGATGCTAATCTAGCTCTCATACGGTATCTATCTCAGGCCGGGATCAGCTCTTGCCCACGCTAAAGCTCCGTTTTGTAAGGAACAACTCCCAATTTCTCATGCAAAAGCCGTTCACTCAATCGCCAGAGATTCTCGCCCAAATCCTCGTTGCGAGCTTGTTTTGAAGGCTCCGTGACTTTGCGATCCGGTACGATCTAGCACAGGTCTCTTTAGCGAATCAAATATCCAGCTAGCGTAGATAGGAGACTCACATATTGCCCCTGAATACCCTCTTTCACAATATCTTCGCTTGTAGCCGCAAACAGCGCCGGCCTACAGCCTTCGTCTACAGGATCTTTCATGAAAGGTTTGATGGCAGCGACACCGATCTTGGCTTTCGTCCGGTATGCATCTATAGCCTGTTCCTGCTGATCCGTTGCGACTCCTCCCGGATGTACAGCGTTGATCCATGGTCCGTTGTGTTTTGCGCTCTGGAAGCCTGGCTCGTTGTTTTTCATGCGGCGTACGAGCGCGCGCACGAAGAGGATCTGGGCGAGTTTGCTGCGGGAGTAGAGACTGTTTGGGCCGATGTCTGTGTTGATTTCGTCGGCGGAGGCGAAGTGGGTGGAGGAGAGGGGGGCGCGGTGGAGGTCGCTGGATTGTAGGACGAGGCGCGAGTGGGGGGTGGATTGGAGGTTGGGGAGGAGGGTGAGGGCGAGGAGCATTTGGGAGAGATGGTTCACTTGGAAGTGGGAGTCTGGGTGTGGGATTGGTCGTTAGCTTTGAAAATGACTGGGAAGAGGTGCGGCAGGGGGCGTACCAAGTCCGTCGACGGTTACGTTGTATTTACCTACGCCTTCACCGGCATTGCAGATAAGCTTGGGCTTGTTAGCATCCCCATGAAAGCCACCGCCCGAGTGTGGATCCTACTGCATCGATCTGCTTCTCGCTCTTCAATTGCTTTGCAACTTCATCCGTCTTTCTCAAGTCCTTCAGATCGCATTGGACGAAATGCACTTTGCTGGTATCCCCATACTTTCTCAACTCTTCCATGGCTTCTTCTGCATGCTGCTCTTTCTGCGAGACCAATATGATCTTCGAGGCATTGTGCTGGAGAAGGTGGGCTGTGATGCCAAAGCCGATGCCCGCAGTTCCCCCTGTAACAATGTACACCTAGGAGTGGGGAAGTAAGTAGGAGTCCAGGCTGTATTCAATAGCGCAGGGTGCTTCGAATTGCTGCTCACCTTGCCGCTAAGATCTGGTATATCTTTACTGGGATCGAACTTGTTACCTGTGATTAAATGCGCCATTTTGAAGTCCAAGTATCTGAATTGTTTGGCTTGTGGTACGCGCTTGGCACAGCTTGATTCCAATTTAAGATGGGATTTGGGTCTTGAATAAAAGAGGTGCGATTCGACCTCTACCTTACTCGTGTAAGGTCATGACGATGCAGATGATGTCATTACATCGCGGAGACGCCCCTTATGGGCAACGTGAGACTGTAGACATGAGTGCCCCTGAAGCGCAGAAACAGTAATGCAAAGAGGTACGATACACGTTCATGGGGGTCATAAACTCATTGTCGTTGAGAATAGCATCTTTTTAACGGAAATAAAACCAACATCAGATGCTAGCTCAACAGTGACTAGTAAGATTCAAAGATCCTACCAAGAAATGAAGGACGCCAGAATTACCAATATCTGAAGGGAAGATCGGAGCAACTGCAATGAAGAGTTGATATCTGAAGATTGGGTTTGACCATGTGATCACACTTGGCTCCTTCGGCTTTAGGGAAGACCATAGCTGCTGCAGGCCATAGAGTCAAAGGAACATGATTCAAGAAGAGCACACGGTGCATATCTGCAGGCCTGAGGCATTGAGATTACCTAGTAATGGTCTGGCTGAAGAGGACAGCTGCCTCAGGTTGAATTGAAGCTTTCCTAGAAAAAGCCGCGCAAGTTGCGATTCATCCCAGCTAGATAAAGCCCCGAATGCGTTGTAGAAGCAGGGTCCTCCGGTATTTTTTCATGGTACGAGTAGACTGCAGAAGGCTGGTGGTAGACATAGGTCTTGCTCAGAGAGGTGCAGATTCTAAGCCCAAACGGGAGCTTCGAAGCCCAGCTGCAATAGCTCGGAGGTTGACGAGCTGGCAGCGTGCCTCGCGTGCGTGACTCTGCGTCGATAGCATCGAATACTACCTAAGAAAGCGGCAGACTACCTTACCCAATATCGAAGCCTGCACCTCCCCAAAGTACGGCTTCTAGGAGCCCCAGCTCGGCTTTCCCCGGAGAAGTCGGATTGGTCCGAGTAATAGCCAAGCTAGCCGATGGATCACTACCTTACCTGAACATACGTCAGATTTGTTCAGGCACAGCAAGAACGAAGTGGAAAAACTATGCACGTATGAGGTTATCATAAGCGCAACTTGGAGTGGCAGCCACTCCACGTTTCGCCACAAGAGAGCCAAGCATTGTGCACAGCCACGTAACGGAAGAAGCCGAAGGTGGTTTGTTCTAGATGAGTCCGGCAAAGGGACTGCCTAACTGGATTGAGAGTAGCGAGACCGGGTACAACTTCAGACAGAGTGGCGAAACCTTGTTTTAATCGTGCGTTCTCGTCCCGCCTTGATGAGACGAGGGGCTAGATCACGTCGCAGGATGAATTAAGTGCGGGAGTGCTGTGGCGCATGCATCTCTAGTGGTTGCCCTGCATCGACAATGGGACACAGAGGGACATACAGAACAGACCCTTTGTCTCTTTACACATCATCGCGAACATAGGCATTGGACAGCAATCATACAAATCATCGAGCAGTCCCACTCTGGCGCTCCAATTTCTCGATTGAATCAGGAGTCTCCGCTTGGACTGAATCGATTGGTGCAAGGAGATTGGACGCGCCAAGAGGCACGAAAACAGGGAAAGCGCGTACTTCTGCCACACGAGGTTAGCCTCTTAGCCACTTAGCCTCTCCATTCCCATCTCGGCCTGCGGTGATCGTCATTCAATTCCAGCATTCTTGGGAAATCAACATTGAGTTCCTTTTCATCAAACAAACATTTCTACATTCTTCAAAGCACTATACGTACGACCTATCCGTACGAAACGGTCGCCGTCTTCGATTGAGCGCTTCTCCCGCTCCTTGCTCTTCGAGAGCGCAGACGGCACCCATACCAGCTGGCATCATGGACTCACACACATCTGTCCACCGTGCGCTCCTCCCCCGTCAGAGTGTAAGTTATCTCACCTGCACCGTAGATGAAGCTGACACCAAGGACAGCAAGGTTCTTCAACGAACGGCCCAGCGAACTCTCCATCGCTCTCCTCGCTCCTCTCGACCCTTATCCCTGTTGGACTTGTCGCTGCAATCTACCTTGGCCTCTTCCTGATCCTCCGCACAAGGTTCAGACGCAACTATGCGCCGAGAACCTACCTCGGCTCTCTTCGCCCTCAGTCAGTCGAAGCCAATGTCTGGTTCCTACTTGATGCTAATTCACCCTTCTCAGAGAACGATCGCCAGACTTGCCTCGTGGACTGTTCAATTGGATCAAGACGTTCAACAAGATCCCCGATAGTTATGTCCTCAACCACCAATCTCTCGACGGCTTCCTCCTGCTCCGATACCTGAAGATATCCGTCGCTCTGTGCTTCTTCGGCTGCTTGATAACATGGCCCGTCTTGTTCCCTGTAAACGCTACAGGCGGTTGGCACTTGAAGGAATTAAATATGCTCGCCTTCAGCAACATCAATACCACTATCCCAGGCAACAAAAATCGATTTTACGCACACACTGGTGTTGCCTGGATCTTCTTCAGTAAGTCAACTCTCAAGTAGGCTAGGCTGTAAGCTCACATCACTTCAGGCTTTGTCTTCTACATGGTGATGCGTGAGAGCATTTATTTCATCAACCTACGCCAAGCGTACCTACTCTCCCCTTTGTACGCAAACCGCTTGTCCTCTAGGACCGTTCTCTTCGCATCCGTGCCAAAGGCCTACCTAGATGAGGGAAAACTTCGTCGAATGTTTGGAAAGCAAGTCAAGAACCTCTGGATTGCCAACGAATGTGAAGAGATTGAGAAGCTCGTCGAAGAGCGGGACAAAGTTGCGATGAAGCTCGAAGCCGCTGAGACGAAGCTTGTGAAGACGGCAGTACAGAATCGTGTCAAGGCCATGAAGAAGGGCAAGCACCACGAAGACAATGTGGGACATACCGCCAATGGCGTGGAGGGCGAATCTGGCTCCTTGGCTGCCCGTTGGGTCCAACCGCAGAAGAGGCCAACCCATCGTCTGAAATTTCTCATTGGCAAGAAGGTTGATACTATCAACTGGTGCAGATCAGAACTCGAGCGTCTTATTCCTAAAGTCAACGCCTTACAAGAAGAGTACCGTCGCGGAGAAGGCACTTTCATCGGCTCGGTGTTTGTTGAATTCTACACGCAAACTGAAGCACAAGCAGCTTACCAGAGCATTGCTCATCATCAGCCCCTCCACATGTCTCCGCGCTTCATAGGCATCAACCCAGACGAGGTCATTTGGAAGAACTTGAAAATGGGCTGGGCCAAGAGAATCATCATGAACATCCTCACAATGACTTTCGTGGCCGCACTCATCATCTTCTGGTCGATTCCTGTTGCGTTCGTTGGCATTCTCTCCAATATCCACAATCTGGCGGACGGGCCTATCAAATTTCTGAGTTTCATCAACAAGATTCCTCCTGTCATTCTTGGCCTGGTTCAAGGTCTTCTGCCCTCGATCCTCCTCGCTGTTCTTATGGCCCTCCTGCCAATTATTTTGCGAAAAATGGCCAAGCTTGCCGGAAAGCCAACATTATCAACCGTCGAGCTGCGCGTGCAAAATTCATACTTCCTCTTCCAGGTCATCCAGGTTTTCTTGGTTACAACATTAACGTCTGGTGCCTCAGCTGCCGGTGTACAAATTTTTAAGACTCCTAGCAGTGCTACTACGCTCCTAGCAGGGAGCCTTCCGCAAGCCTCCAACTTTTATATCTCGTACTTTATCCTTCAAGGTCTGACTATCAGCTCCGGTGCAGTACTGCAACTTGTTGGTGTCATTCTGTTCCGAGTACTGGGTAAATTTCTGGATAGCACGCCAAGAAAGATGTACAAACGATTTGTCACTCTATCTGGCTTGGGCTGGGGTACCGTCTTCCCCATCTATACTCTATTGACAGTCATTGGTTAGTGTTCTCTGTCAATCTTTCGTTGTTCTCGTCTAATCTTAACAGCAATCACCTACTCGATCATTGCACCCCTAGTGCTAGGCTTTGCCGCCGTCGGGCTTTATCTCATCTACCTAGCCTACCGCTACAACCTGCTCTTCGTCTTCAATGCGAACATTGACACGAAAGGACTCGTCTACCCCCGAGCGTTGCAGCAGACCACGACCGGTGCTTACCTTGGTATCCTTTGTCTCATCGGTCTCTTCGCCATTAGTACCGCGATTGGCCCCTTGATTCTTATGATTGCCTACCTCATATTCGTCATTCTCTTCCACATGTCACTCAACTCAGCTCTGGACCCACTTTTAATGTACCTACCAAAGTCACTGCAAGTGGAGGAAGAATCCCTTCTGGCACTTGAAGATGGTCATACCAATGGCGATCACATGACTGACACCAAGGGCACTCATGCTACTGGCAGGATGGGAGGCATCGACAGCAATGGCAAGACTCTTCCCGAAGCACCCCACAAGCAACCAAACTTCATCACCAAGTTCCTTGCTCCCCATGTGTATACTGATTACCACACCTTACGCCGCCTCGTACCTCGCGGCTTTGCAGAGATCGCTTACGATCCAGTGGTTGAGCGGGACGCCTTTTACCATCCCGCCATTGCCAGTCAAACGCCCGTGTTGTGGATTCCAAGAGACGAGATGGGCGTGAGCAGACAGGAATGTCACCATTCCAGCAAAGTCATCCCAATGACGGATGAGGCTGCCTTTTTCGACGACAAGGGCAAGATGACCTGGGATCACGAGTCTGCGAGACCACCAATCTATGAGGAGAAGGTCTATTACTGAGCATGCTGCGTTTGTAGCGATTGACTGTTGGAACGTTCGTTGATTCATGATACCAATTGTTTTGGCTCGCGTCAATTCGGACCGTGCATGCGTTTGGATTGGAGATACAATGTTATTGATACCACTTTTGTAACCTTTTCGACGGCAGCATTTCGAGTTACAGTGATTAATTGCAATGTTACTCTAATAGCATACCTATTTTCCAGCCGCTATGCCTTGATAGTATGACAATTGCAGTTTCTGACGACAAGGCTCTACCTTTATAATAAATAAGAAGTTTATATTAAAGTCCTATAAATAATATTTATCTATTATTTTTATATAATTATATATTAAGTTATATTATTCCTATTAAGATATTATTATAAGGTTAATATTTTAGCCTAAATAATAAGTTTATAATATTAAGCTTTTATTAAGTATATAAGGTCTTATAATAATAATTTATAATTTCTTTCTTATAAAAATTAATATTATTAAATTAAATATTATTAAATTGAATAATATTAAGTTTAATAATATTATTACCTTATTATTATTATTATTACCTTAGTATTATTCTTATAATACCTAGTTATAATACTTATAATTAATTTGATATTATATATAGTTATTTTATAATAGCCTTTTTAATTTTTTAACTTCTTTTAAGTTCTTTTTAATCTTAATTTTAATTCTTTAATATTAAGCTACTTTAATCCTACTATTATACTATCCTATCTCTATTATTTATATTATACGTAAAGATAATAAGTTATTTTATATATCTTCTTTCTTTATTATTAGATTTAATTAAGTCTTTTAATAGTCTTATTTATATTCCTATCTCCGCGGATAGTAGGCTTTGTATATTACTCTTATTATACGGGTTTAAATATAACTTATAATAATATTATTATTATCTCCTTTTATTATCTTTAATTTACCTCTTTACTTCCTCTAATATTATTATTTATTATATTAATAATATTATTAACCTTATTTATCTTTAATATACTATTATTAATAAGCTTTATTATATATACTTTTATACTTATTTTAAGGACCTTAATATTATACCTCTTATAATTTTAATTAATAATATAATTATTCTTAAGAGGAATACTAGACTAACTATTAAGTTAGATTTTAATTCTATCTTTTAAAACTTAATTACTAAGCCTTTTAGTATATTATTATTAATAGTATATTTTATAATACTTAATTCTAACTTTTAGAATTAAATTACTAAGAATTAGTAGCTTAGCGTTAAATTTAATTCTTTATAATTAGTTTAAGGAATACTTTTATCCTTAAGGGCCTTCTTAATATTAAGTATATCAAGATATATTTTTTATACTTCTTCCCTCTTTTAAAGCTTTATTGATAGTATATAATACTACTTAAAGCCTATTATAATTAATAAAGAAAAGGATAAGAAGGATAATAAGGCTAATAATATTATTAATAATAAATAGATAATATAATATATAACTACTCCTTTTATAATAGCGGCTATAGCTATTATAAATGATAATAAAATTTTTTTTTTAATTATAACTTCTCTTAACTTTATTTAAAGGCTTTTAATATTTTAGGAGTATATTTTAAGTCCTATTTATATAACTATTAATTATAATTATTTAATTAACCTTTTTACTTTAGTAAGTATCTTAATTTATTATAAGAAATCTTATAATTTAATATATTTTTTACTTTATAATCTTTTTTATTACTTATAAGCTCCGCTTATAATATATTTATAATATTATTATTATTACTTATAAAAGGCTTCAATAATAAGATATAAAAAATAGGATATATTGAAAATATTTTAGGAAAGTTTAATTTATAAGCCTATTTACTTATATATTTAATTATCTTAAATAGTTTTAAATACCTTTATAAAAGCTTTTTAATTAATTAAGTTAATTTAATATTCTTTTTATTCAATAAGATAAGTTTTTTAAAGTTAAATATTATTAACTTCTTATATTTATTTATATATCTTATTTAAGTCTCTTAAGCTTTATATAAGTATTACTTTAATATCTTCTTACTTTCTTAAAGGTTTTTTATTCTTTATTTTATTAATAAAATATCTTTAATATATAACTTTGTTAATTAAATATTTAATATAAGTAAATACTTATAAATTACTTTATATAAGGATAGGCTAATACTTATATATTTTATATAATTATATATAAATTTTATTAAATATAAAAGTTTTATTTAATTATCTTACTTTTAACTTAAGTAATATTATAAGTAATACTTTAATATATTATTCTATCTTTCTATTTACCTATTAATTTAGGAATAAAATATAATACTTAGCTTTCTTTATACCTTTATATAATAATATATTATTATTTAAAAGGTATTTATAAATATTATTTCCCTATTAT
>JAABUK010004133.1_pt1 | contig 23887 bp, 13 predicted proteins | sample 5559141 | NCBI WGS metagenome assembly JAABUK01 (sample SAMN10711869, study PRJNA513367) | rock metagenome | isolation source: Antarctica rocks | place: Antarctica: Victoria Land, Pudding Butte nord | collected 2016-01-03
ATTGGAGGCGAGGAGGGCCCTCCGGTACATCCCCAGTTGACGAAAAAGGTTACGGCTCTGTCAGTGCCATTCATCTATAAACGGCGGTTGACAATCTCGTCGCAGCCCGAACGGAGATCGGTATCTCGATTCGGGCGGCTCGCGAACAACAATCTGAGATCACACTCGACTGCATCGGAAATCCGAGATCCGGTATTGCGAATGACCTTTCCCGACAGCTTCTGAGGACGAACGGGAGGACCGCCGTGGCGAACCGCGACCAGTTCTGCGATGGGGTCGACCGCCGGGATTTCCTCCGGATGGGGACCGCGAGCCTGTTCGGCATGGGGCTGACGCTGCCGGGCCTGCTCCAATCCCAGGCGCTGGCGAGGGCCGGGGCCGCGGGCGGTGGGGGACCGGCCCGCGACGTCTCCCTGATCTTCGTCTTCCTCCACGGCGGGCTGAGCACGATCGACTCGTGGGACATGAAGCCCGACGCGCCGGCCGAATTCCGGGGCGAGTTCAAGCCGATCGCGACCGTCGTTCCGGGCATCTCGATCGGCGAGCACATGCCGCGCCTCGCCGGCCAGATGGATAAAGTTTCGTTGATCCGCTCGTTCCGGCACGGCAATTCGAGCCACGGCCACGCCGACCATTACATGCTGACCGGCTACAACCCCACGGCCGCGTTCAACGCGAACCTGAAGCCGAACAACCAGCGGCCCGCGCACGGCTCGATCGTGGCGAAGAAGCTCGGGCCCAGGGGCTCGGTCCCCCCGTACGTTTGCCTGCCCAAGATGCACCCGAGCACCGGCCCGGCCTATCTCGGCGCGGGGGCGGCGCCTTTCGTGATCGACGCCGACCCGAACGCCCCCGACTTCTGTGTGCCCGACGTCGTTCCGCCCCCCTCGCTGGAGCTGGCCCGGGTCGATTCGAGGCGGGCGCTGCTGGATCGGATCGACCGCTTCCGGCGGGCCGCCGAGGCCGACGCCAACCGCGATGCCCGGTCGGTCGACGCGTTCCGGACCAAGGCGTTCGACCTGATGACCTCGTCGTCGGCCCGGGCGGCGTTCGATATCCATTCCGAGGCCCACGCCCTCCGCGACGAGTACGGGCGGAACTCGCTCGGCCAGGGGTGCCTGATGGCCCGCCGCCTCGTCGAGGCCGGCGTCCGCTGCGTGACCATCGACCACAGCAATTGGGACACCCACGCCGACAACTTCGGGACCCTCAAGGGTAACCTCCTCCCCGCGCTCGACTCGGCCATGGCCGCCCTGTTCCGCGACCTGGCCGACCGCGGCCTCCTCGACAGCACGCTCGTGGTCGTCTCGGGCGAGTTCGGCCGGACCCCGCGGATCAACAAGGACGCCGGCCGGGACCACTGGGGGGCCGCGTTCACCGTGGCTCTGGGGGGCGGCGGGATCAAGGGGGGCGTCGTCATCGGCCGGTCCGACGCAAGGGCCGAGAAGCCCGCCGACGACCCGCACGGGCCCGAAGACCTCGCCGCCACGATCTACCGATGCCTCGGCATCGACCCCGATGACGAGTTCCACACGCCCGAGGGTCGGCCGGTGAAGATCGTCAACAACGGCCGAGTGATCCAGGGATTGCTCTGACGGATGGGGGAAAAACCGTGGTGACCCGAAGGACGTTTCCCCTCGTCGTCCTGGCCCTGGGGCTGGCCGGGCCGGTGCTGGCCGACACGCCGGTCGCCTCGACCATCTTCCCGGCCGGCGGGCGGCGCGGGACGACCGTCGAGGTCCGCGTCGGGGGCCTGAACCTGAATTCGAAGGCGTCGTTCGAGATGCTCGGCCCCGGGGTCGAGGCGTCCGGGACGATCGGCCGGGTCGACACGGTCTGGTTCGAGGGGCCGATCGTCCCGCTGCCCGACTCGCAGCAGGTGGAGGATTACCCCAAGGACTACGCCGGGAAAGTGACCATCGCCCCTGACGCCCCGACCGGCCCCCGGGCCTGGCGGGTCTGGACGGCGCAGGGGGCCTCCGGCTCGCTCCCGTTCGTCGTGGGCGACCTCCCCGAAGTGGTCGAGCGCGAGGCGGATGGGGAAGCCGTGCCCGAACTCGTGGCGATCCCGGTGACGGTCAACGGCCGGATCTTCCCGCGCGAGGACGTGGACCTCTGGTCGTTCCCGCTCCGCGCGGGCGAGGTCCTGACCGCCCGGGTGGCGGCGGGCCGGCTGGGCTCGCCGCTCGACCCGTGGCTCGAAGCCCTCGACCCCGACGGCCGGCGGGTCGCCGAGTCGACCCCGACGCCCGCGTCCGCGTCAGACGCGGGGCTGGGGTTCGTCGCGCCGAGGGATGGGACCTATGTCATCCGGATCCACGACGTCAACGTCAAGGGCGGGCAAAACTTCGTCTACCGCCTGACCCTGACGGCAGGCCCGAGAATCGCGCGCGTCTTCCCGATGGGCGGTCGGCGGGGCTCGGTCGTCACCTTCGCCGCCGAGGGACTCGGCCTTTCCGGGCGGGACGAGCCCGTGACGTTGCCCGAGGAGGGAGCCGGGAGCGGGCCGGGGCCCGCGGTCGTCAAGATCGCGGGGGGATCGGCCATCATCGAGGTCGACGACCTGCCGGGCGCGTCGGAATCGGAGCCGAACGACGAACCGACGCGGGCCACCCTCTTGCCCGTCCCCGGCGTCGGCGACGGCCGGATCGGCCGGGGGGGCGACGTCGACGTCTGGGCCCTCCCCGTCGAGAAGGGCCGGTCTTACGTGCTGGACGTCCGGGCCGCCCGGCTCGGTTCGAGCCTCGACGCCCTCCTGACCCTGACCGGCCCGGACGGCAAGGAGGTGGCCAGGGCCGAAGGCGTCGGGGCGAGCGGAGGCGACCCTTCGTTGACGTTCCAGGCGTCGGGCGGGGGCACCTATTTCGCGCGGGTCGCCGACCGATTTCGGTCGCGGGGAGGGCCCGCCTGGGCGTACCGGCTGCGGTTGGCGGAGGCTCCCCCGGCCGATTACCGGCTCTCGCTCGCCGCCGACACCCTGAGCGTCCCGCGCGGCGGACCGGCCAGGCTGAAGGTCGACGTGGAGCGACGAGGCGGGTTCGACGGCCCGATCGCCCTGGAGGTCGAGGGGTTGCCCGAAGGCGTCTCGGCCGAGAAGGTCGCGATCGGGCCGAAGGCGGTCACCGTCGACCTGCCGATCCAGGCCACGCCCGGCGCCCCGATCCGGTCGGCCCGGATCACGGTCCGGGGGTCGGCCGAGATCGGCGGGAAGGCGATCGGCCGGGCCGCGACCCGATGGGGGTCGGCCGGGTTCCCGGATGTCGACAGCGTCCGGCTGGCCGTCGCGCTGCCGACCCCGTTCAAGATCGGGGGCCCGGTCGACTTCGGCTGGACGCCCCGGGGCTCGGTCCGGCGTCGCCGGTACAAGGTCGCGCGGGGCGGGTTCGCGGGCCCGATTGAGGTCCGGCTCGCCGACCGCCAGGCCCGGCACCTTCAGGGGATCACCGGGCCGGTCGTGATCGTCCCCGCCGGGGTCGAGGAGGTCGAATACTCCGTGACACTCCCCCCCTGGATGGAGGTCGGCCGGACGAGCCGGACGGTGGTGGCGGCGACCGGGATCGTCCGGGAGCCCGACGGCGTCGAGCACGAGGTGAGCTTCTCGTCGCCCGGGACCGAATTGCAGATCGCCACGGTGGTCGGTCCGGGCCGGCTCGGCCTGGAGTCGCGGCGGACGTCGCTGGCCTTCGTCGCGGGCGGCGTCCTGGAGGTCCCCGTCAGGATCTCGCGCGGCCAGGGTGTCAAAGGGCCGGTCCGGGTCGAGCTGGCCGGGCCGGGTCCGATCCGGGGGCTCTCGGCCGATCCCCTGATCCTCGCCGAGGGCCGGGATGAGGGGGTCGTCCGGATCGTCTGCGGGACGGCCGGGGAACGGCCCACGACCGATCGCGTCGTCCTCCAGGCCGTCGCCACCGTGGAGGGCGGCCCGGTGACCGCCGAGACGAGATTGACGCTCGTCGCCGGCCCCTGAAAGGTCGGCGGCCGCCGACGTCGTCCATTCATTCGTCGGGCTTCATGTAAACCTTGCCCTTGATCGCGTCGGGCACGCAGGACATCTCGCCTTTGGCGGCGGGGTCATCATGGACGTAGCGGTAGCCCTGGCCGTACCCTTCCGACTTCATGAATCGGGTCACGGCATTGCGGAGGTGGAGGGGGACGGGTTCGCGGGCCGTCGCGGCGGCGTCCTCGGCGGCGGCGAAATAAGCCCGCTTCAGCGCATTCGACTTCGGGGCGCGGGCCAGGTAGACCGTCGCCTGCGAGAGCGGGTAGAGCCCCTCGGGCAGGCCGATGAGCTGGACGATCTGGGAGGCGGCGGCGGCCTGGAGCATCGCCTGGGGGTCGGCCAGGCCGATGTCCTCCGAGGCGAGGATGCAGAGCCTCCGGGCGATGAAGACCGGGTCGGCCCCGCCCTCGATCAGCCGGGCGAGCCAGTAGAGCGCGGCGTCGGCGTCCGAGTTCCTCAGACTCTTGATCATCCCGGATATCAGATTGTAATGCTCCTCGCCGCCCTTGTCGTAGGCGTATCGGGCACGTCCGACCGCCTCCACCAGCGTCTCGGGTTCCAGTCGACGGACCCCGTCGGTCCCCGGCTCGGTGGCCAGGGCCGAGGATTCCAGCGCGGTCAATGCCACGCGGGCATCCCCGCCCGAGGCGGTCGCCAGCCGGGCGAGATCCACCTCGGATATCTCGGGACGGAGGGCCGCCAGCCCTCGCTCGGGGTCGGCCAACGCCCGCCGGAGGATCTCCGCAACGTCCGCCTCGGAGAGGGGCTGGAGCGTGAGGACCCTGGCCCGCGACAGCAACGCGGCATTGACCTCGAAGGAGGGGTTCTCGGTCGTCGCTCCGATCAGGGTGACCGTCCCGTCCTCGACGGCCGGCAGCAGGGCGTCCTGCTGGCCCTTGTTGAACCGATGGATCTCGTCGATGAAGAGGACCGTGGGCCGCTTGCGGCGCCTCGCCTCTCCGGCCTCGGCGATCGCCTCCCGCAGCTCCTTGACTCCGGACAGGACGGCCGACATGGGGACAAATCGGGTGCCCGCCCTCCCCGCGAGCAGGCGGGCGAGGGTGGTCTTCCCGGTCCCGGGCGGCCCCCAGAGGATCAGGCTCGGCAGCGGTCCCCCGCCCTCGACCAGCTTGCGGATCAGCCGCCCCTGGCCGAGCAGGTGCCCCTGGCCGACGTATTCCCCCAGCGTCCGGGGCCGCATCCGCTCGGCGAGCGGCGAATCGGCGGAGACCTCCGGTTCGGGCTCCCGATCATCCGTCTCGTCGAATCCGAAGAGGGTCCTCGTCTCCTGCTTTGCCATAAGGCGGGCCTCGCGGTGGTCCCCAGGCCGGTAGACGGCCGTATCGACTGATTGCCCGTTCAGATTATCACTCTTGGACGTCCCGCCAGGACGGGATCAACGGCAGGCCGGACGACCCGAAGTCCCGACCCACGGCCGCCGCCTCGGACGTGCCCGGAGATCGGGTCGGAATGCTCCTCGCCGCCCCGTCCGTCGTCGCCCGGCCCATTGCCGGGGCACGCCCGGCCGACTAACCTGGAGGTCCCGGGGCCGGCAGGATCGGCCGAGACCCGCCCGGCGAGGCCCTCCCCTATTATCGATCGGAATCGACCATGATCCAACCCCTCCGACTCCTCGCCGCCGGGTGGGCCGTCGCCCTCGTCGCCGGCCTCTCGGATGCCCAGGAGGTGGCCCCGTCCGCCCGGGCGACCCTCGGGACGATCGAGCGGTTCGACCCCAGACTCGACAGGCTCATTCCCCCCGGCGCGAAGATCGAGAAGCTTGCCGAGGGGTACGACTGGTCCGAGGGGCCGGTCTGGGACCGCAAGGGGGGCTTCCTCCTGTTCTCCGACGTCCCCCGGAATATCGTCTACCGATGGACCCCGGGGACGGCCAAGCCCGATGTGTTCCTCCAGCCCAGCGGCTACACCGGCTCATCCCCCCGGGGCGGCGAGCCCGGCTCGAACGGCCTCCTGATCGACCCCCAGGGGCGACTGATCCTCTGTCAGCACGGCGACCGGCGGGTCGCCCGGCTCGATGCCGACCGGAAGTTCGTCACGCTGGCCGACAGGTATGAGGGCAAGCGGTTCAGCAGCCCCAACGACGGGGTCTACCATTCCGACGGCTCGCTGTTCTTCACCGACCCGCCCTACGGCCTGGAGAAGGGCAACGCCGACCCCAAGAAGGAGATCCCCTTCAACGGCGTCTACCGGCTGTCGCCGACCGGGGCGCTGACCCTGCTGACCAGGGAGGTGACATTCCCCAACGGGATCGGCCTCTCTCCCGACGAGAAGATGCTGTACGTGGCCAGCTCCGACCCCGACAAGGCGATCTGGATGGCCTTCCCCCTCAAGGCCGACGGCACGATCGGCGCCGGCCGGGTCTTCTTCGATGCCACCCGGGGCGTCAAGACGCTGAAAGGGCTGCCCGACGGCCTGAAGGTCGACAAGGAAGGGAACCTGTTCGCCACCGGCCCCGGCGGGGTCCTGATCTTCGCCCCGGACGGGACCCACCTCGGCACCCTCAATACCGGCGAGGCCACCGCCAACGTCGGATGGGGCGACGACGGCTCGACCCTCTACATCACCGCCGACATGTACCTCGCACGGGTCAAGACCACGACCAGGGGCCTGGGATTCTGATCGCCGCGGCCCCGCGACCGCCCGACCACAACGTCGGCAGGCCCGGGATCTCCGCCGGCCGGGCACCCCGGGAGGACGAACCGTCATGACGTCGATCCGGCCTCACCGTCGCCATCCCGCCTTCGCGCTGGCGGCGATCCTCCTCGTCTCCTGCTCCGGGGCGGTCGAGGAATCCCAGGCCGAGCCGCCGGGCGAGGGCTGGGCGTTCTCGTATCCCGGGCACAAGGGGGGGTCGAGGCCGGCGATCGACCTCCGGTCGCTCAACGAGCCGGTGGCCGGCTCGTCGGGGTTCGTCAAGCTCACGCCGGACGGCAACGCATTCGTCCTCGGAGACGGATCCCCGGCCCGGTTCTGGGCGATCGGCTCGATGGTGTTCGAGCATTCCCCGGCCGAGGTCCCGCGGCACGTCCGTTTCCTCGCCGGGATGGGCGTCAACATGGTCCGGCTCCACGTCCAGCTCGCCCCCAAGGGGCCCGGCTCTCGGATCGCCGACGTCGATGAGAAGGAGATCGACGCCATCTGGCGATTCGTCGCCGAGGCGAAGAAGCAGGGGATTTACACCACCATCTCACCGTACTGGGCGTTGGGCCAGGACGCCGCGCGGTGGGGGATCGAGGGGGTCAAGGCCCCGGGCGACCTCTGGGGCCTGCTCTTCTTCGACGAGGCCCTCCAGGCCGGATACAAGGGCTGGGCCCGCGCCCTCTACGCCCGGGTCAATCCCCACACCGGGATCCCCCTGGCTCGCGACCCCTCCGTGGCCCTGATCCAGGTCCAGAATGAGGACAGCCTGTTCTTTTGGACTGCCGGCCAGATCAATCCCGCGCAGCGGGCGAAGCTCGGCCGGAAATTCGCCGGGTGGCTGGTCGCCAGGTACGGCTCGGCCGACTCGGCCGTCAAGGCCTGGGGCTCCGCCGTCACCCGGGATGACGACTTCGCCGGGGGCCGGGTCGCCCTGCTCGGCGTCGAGCCGATGACCCGCCGACCGGCCGGCGACCTCGGCCGGCGGGTGGCCGACGAGGTCGCGTTCATCGCCGAGACCCAGCGCCGATTCTTCGGCGACATCGCCGCCTTCTACCGCGGCGAACTCGGCTGCGGCCAGCTCATCAACGACGGCAACTGGAAGACCGCCAACCAGACCCTCCTCGACGACGCCGAGCGGTGGTCCTGCATGGCGGGCGACGTGATCGCCACGAATCGGTATTACAACGGCGGCTCGCATCTCGGCGACAACAGCTCATGGCGGATCGAGCCCGGGCACCGGTTCACGCAGCGGTCGGCCCTGCTCGACCCCCGGTCCCTCCCGACCAACCTGAAGCAGGTGGTCGGCCGCCCGATGATCGTCACCGAGGGGTCGTGGGTCGCCCCGCTCTCGTTCCAGGCGGAGGGCCCGTTCCTGGTCGCGGTCTACCAGTCGCTCTGCGGCATCGACGGCTTCTACTGGTTCGCCGCCGCGAAGCCCGAATACGACCTCGACCCGTTCTTCCCCTACGCGAAGGTGGAAGGCCAGCGCCCCCTGATGAAGTTCTCGGCCTCGATCCCGCCGATCCTGGGCTCGTTCCCGGCCTCGGCGCTGCTCTTCCGGAAGGGGTACGTCAGGCAGGGGGAGCCGGCGGTCCACGAGGAACGGGCCCTCCGATCGATCTGGGACCGCGACCCGCCGATGATCGCCGAGGATCCCTCGTTCGACCCCCTCCGCGACCGGGGGATGCCGGGCCCCTCGGGGACCCCGGCCGTCGCGGGCGTCGACCCGCTCGCCTTCCTGGTGGGCCCCGTCGAGGTCAAGTACGAGGGCGACCCGGCGAAGTCGCGCGTGGTCGACCTGTCCCGCTACATCGACCGCGACAAGAAGGTGGTCCGGAGCATCACCGGCGAGGTCGTCCTCGACTACGGGGCCGGCCTCTGCACCGTCGACGCCCCGAAGGCGCAGGGGGCGTGCGGCTTCCTCGACCGGGCCGGGGTGATCAAGCTCCGGGAGGTCTCGATCCGGTCCGCGAATCCCTATGCGACGGTGCTCGTCGTCCCGCTCGACGACCTCCCGCTGGCCACCTCGAAGCGGGTCCTGGTCCAGGTCGCGACCGCCTCCCGGCCGACCGGATGGACCACCCGACCCGCCGAGTTCGCGGGCGAGGATGGCAAGCCAGCCCGGGGGCTTCAGGTCGTCACCACCGGAACACCCCCCTGGAGGGTCGCCGACGCCCAGGTCGGCCTGTCGATCAAGAATCCCGGGCTCACCAAGGCCTCCCTCCTCGACCCGGCCGGCTACCACGTCGAGCAAATCCAGGTCACCAAGGCCAGGACCGGCCTCACCCTCACCCTCCCCGCAGAGACCATGTATCTCCTGCTCGAATGATCGTCCGAGATCACGCCCGGGCCTGATGGGCCTCGAGGACGGGGCCGAACGAGGCGGGGCCGGGGCTCGCCGGGTTCCTGCAAAGGTTGCCCGGCAAGCGGCCTTGACCATTGCCGAAGATCCGGACATCCTACGACGACCTCTCCTCCCGCCGCCCACGACCCATCCATCCGGAAAATGGAGAGGGCCTTGAAGCTTTGAGCCTGCCATGACATTCCGAAGTGGGGAATTCTGCCCCCACGCAAGCCGCATCAAAGCAAATTTAATTAATGTAAAATATTTAAATTTATAAGGAATCTTCATATCATGAAATTTGCGATGCTGACGACCTTCTTCGGCCCGCACAGCTTCGGCGGCGACGCGGCCTTCGTCGACCGGCTGTCCCGGGCACTGGCACGGCATGGGCACGAGGTCCACGTCATCTACTGTCGCGATGCCTTCGAGATGACCCGGGGCGAGCAGACCCCGAGGCCCTACGAGGTCCCACCCGGGGTCGAGATCCACCCGCTCTCCAGCCGGTACGGGCCGCTCTCGCCCCTGGCGACCCACCAGATCGGCCGGCCCGCCTTCAAGGGAGGGGCGATCCGAGCCCTCCTGCATTCGATCCGCCCCGACGTCGTCCATTACCACAACCTCTCGCTGATCGGCGGCCCGGGTTTGCTCGCGGTCCCCTCCCCGGGGGCGGTGAAGTTGTTGACAACGCACGAACACTGGCTGGTCTGCCCGATGCACGTCCTCTGGAAGTTCGATGAAGGCGTCTGCGAGGTGAACGAGTGCGTCCGGTGCTGCGTCCGATCCTCTCGACCTCCCCAGCTCTGGCGGAGCTCGCCCCTGCTCGACCGCTCGCTCCTCCATCTCGACGCCCTGATCGGACCGAGCCTATCCACGATCCGCGAGCACGCCCGGCGGGGTATCGCCGCGCCGATGACCCATCTCCCCTACTTCCTCCCGGATGATTACACGGGCCGGCCGGAAGTCCCCACGCCGGGGCATGATCGGCCTTATGTCGCGGTCGCCGGCCGTTTGGAGAAGATCAAGGGGTTCCAGGACGTCATCGACGCGATCCGACGCCTGCCCCACCTCGACCTCCGGATCGCCGGGTCCGGGCCGTTCGAGGCCGAGTTGCGGTCCAAGGCCGGGGGGATGCCCAACGTCCATTTCGAGGGCCGTCTCGACTCGGCGCAGGTCGCCGCCCTGTTCCGGGGAGCGGTCGCGGTGGCCGTGCCGTCGCTGGTCTACGAGACCTTCGGTTACGTCGTGCTGGAGGCGTTCGCCGAGAAGACCCCGGTCGTCGTCCGAGACCTCGGCGCCCTGCCCGAACTGGTCGCCGAGAGCGGCGGCGGTCTGGTCTTCCGGACCGGCGACGAGCTGGTCGGGGCGCTCGACCGGCTCGCGACCGACTCCGACTCGCGCGTCAGGCTCGGCTGCGACGGTTACCTCGCCCGGCACGGGGTCTGGTCCGAAGCCGAGCACCTGGAGCGCTATTTCGGCCTGATCCAGGAAAAGCGGAGGGCCCGTCGCGTCCGGCTCGATCGGGCCCGCCGGGGGCCGTCTGCCGTCGCCGGGTTATCGCCCCGGGCGGGCGTCCCGGTCGAGTCGATGGCGTGAGGTCGGTCGGGACCTGGGCCCCTTGCCGGCGGGCCGGAACCCGGCGACGTCGCGGATTTCCGCCTTCACTTGGTCGGCGAATCGCGAGAGCCGGAACTTGCTCGCCTGGTTGAACCCGCGGCTCATCCGGGACGCTCGGGCCGACACGTCGGTGGCCAGGACGTGCATCGCCCCGGCCATGGCCGACGGATCGGCGTGGTCCAGATACCAGGCCGCGTCCCCGCCCGCCTCCAGGGTCGCCGGCCTTCGGAGCGTCACGACCGGGCAGCCGCTGGCCATCGCCTCCACGATCGGCAGGCCGAAGCCCTCGTATTCCGACGGGTAGAGCAACGCCACCGCGTCGGCCAGGAGCCCGCGCAGGACCGATTCGGGCACGTGCCCGGCCCGGAGGATCGCCGGGTCGACGCCCGTCGGGACTCCCGGGTACGGGCCGGGGCCGACGAAGACGAGCTTGTGGCCCGGGTGGGCCTGCCGGTGCCGCCCGAACGCCTCGAGGATCGCCGGGACGTTTCGCCGTCGCGACGGCTTGCCCAAGAACAGGAAGTAAGGAGCGGAGCCCAGGCCGACCCGCGCCCGGGCCTCCTTCACCTCGTCCGACGACGGCCCCTGAGGGCGGAACGCCGGGTCCGGCGCCGGGTAGATCACCCGGAGCCGCGAGGCGGGCACCCCATAATGCCTGGCGACGTCACGCCAGGTCGACTGTGAGAGCGTCAGGACACGGTCCGCCATCATGGCGGACCGGCGATATCGCCGGCCGAACCGCCATCGGACATGCCAGGGGAACGTCTCGGGCATGGCTTCCTGGAGCGTGTCGTGCATCGCCAGGACCGTCTTCCCCGCCCATCCCCATGGGACCAGGTTCGCCGGGGCGAACAGGATGTCACCCCGGCGGAGCCGGCGGCCCAGGCCGAATCGTTCCCAGAGCAGGCCCGGCCACCCCTCGCCTGCCACCTCGGCGAGGAGGCCGGATCCCCCGGGCACGCGCGTCAGTCCGGCCCGATCACGCAGCACGACGAGGGTTTCCGGAAGCGGTGGTCCCGTGGACGCCCAGTCCTGGAGGAGCATTTCCAGATAACGGCCCACTCCCGTCCGCTCCGCCGTCAACCGCCGGCCGTCGATGACCAGACGCATCGCGCCTCCTCCGGGATTTTTGGACGATCGGACGAGCGAGAATGGGATCTTCAAGGCCAGGAAGATCGAGCCGCCTGGATTCCATGATCGGATCGAAAGTCGGGCAGCATCATGCGGTCGACGGGAAATCGCGCCGATCGACGCCCTTCCGATGGGATGAGGGATTTTTGCCGTCCGATCCCTCGAACTTCGACCGAGTTTCAATCGGGAGCTATCGGCACCTTCCTGGCACTCTCGACAGGATTTCGTTAACTTCGTGATGCATCAGGACCGCCGCGCGAGGCTCCATGATCCCGACTCCAGGAATTCCGATGGCGACCACGCAATTCGTCAAGGCCGACCGGCTCCAGAAGCTCCCCCCTTACCTGTTCGCCGAGATCGACAAGAAGAAGAAGGCGGCGCTGGCGGCGGGCCGCGACGTCATCAATCTCGGCGTCGGCGATCCCGACAAGCCGACGCCGACGTCGATCATCCGGAGCCTCCAGGAGCACGTCGAGAACCCGAGCTTCCACCAGTACGCGCTCGACCAGGGGGCCCCCGAGTTGCGCCGGAGCATCGCGGCCTTCTGCAAGAAGCGTTATGGCCTGCAACTCGATCCCAATTCCGAGATCCTCCCCCTGATCGGCTCGAAGGAGGGGATCGCCCACTTCCCGCTGGCGGTCCTCAATCCCGGCGACATCAGCCTGGTGCCCGACCCCTGCTACCCGGTCTACCGGAGCAGCAGCCTCTTCGCCGGCGCCGACGTCTACACGATGCCCTTGGAGCCCGCGATCGGCTTCCGGCCCGATCTGGACGCCATCCCCGCCGACGTCTACACCCGGGCCCGGCTCCTGTTCCTGAATTATCCCAACAACCCGACCGGCGGGACCGCGGACCTGCCATTCTTCGACAAGGTGGTCTCCCTGGCCCACGCCCACAACCTGGTGATCGCCCAGGACGCCGCTTACAATGAGATGTACTTCGATCGGCCCGCCCCCAGCATCCTCGAGATCCCCGGGGCCAGGGACCACGCCGTCGAGTTCCACAGCCTCTCGAAGACCTTCAACATGACCGGTTGGCGCGTCGGCTTCGCGATCGGGGGGGCCCCCCTGATCGCCGCCCTCGGGCAAGTCAAGGCCAACACCGATTCGGGCATATTCACCGCGATCCAGTTTGCCGCCAAAACGGCCCTGGACGAATACGACATTCTCACCCCGCCGATCCGCTCCCTCTACCGGGATCGTCGCGACGCCTTCGTTTCCGGGTTGAGGAACATAGGGTGGGAGGTGCCGACCCCCGATGCGACCTTCTATGTCTGGATCCCCTGCCCCGCGGGTTACACGTCGTCCGAGCTCTGCGCGCGGCTCCTCGACGAGGCCGACGTGGTGACCACCCCCGGGCTCGGCTTCGGCCGGACAGCCGACGGATACATCCGCGCCGCCATGACCGTGGACACGCCCCGACTCCTCCAGGCCATCGACCGGATCGGCAAGCTGAAACTCTGATCGGGGTCGAAAGGCATCAATCCGATGACCACGCCCGTCTGGATCGGCCTGGGGAGCAACCTCGGCGACCGCAAGGCGACCCTCGACGCCGCGGTCGCGGCCCTGGCCCGGGTGCCCGGTGTTACGGTGCGAGCCCTCAGTTCCTTCCACGAGACCGAGCCCGTCGGAGGCCCTCCCGGCCAGGGTCCATTCCTGAACGCGGCGGCGTGGCTGGAGACGACCCTGAATCCTCTCACGTTGCTGGCCATCACCCAGGGGGTGGAGTCCCGGTCCGGCAGGGTCCGGTCCCGTCGATGGGGCGAGCGGACGCTCGATATCGACCTCCTGATCTTCGGAAATGAATTCCTCGACACGCCTCGGTTGAAGTTGCCCCACCCTCGACTTGCTCTCCGCCGCTTCGTCCTCGCGCCTCTCGCCGAGATCGCCCCGTCGGTCGTCGAAATCGTCTCGATGCGGAGGATTGACGACCTCCTGGCCAACCTCGACCGCCGGCCCCGCCTTCTCGCCCTGCTCGGCCCGGATGGGCGGTTCAAATCGACCATTCATCGCCGGTTGGTCGAAGAGCTGACGGCCATCCGAATCCCGGTCGAGAACCCGCGAGGTGGACGGGAGGAAGATTCATCTCCCTTCAAGGATGGAGGTGACGGGAGCAGGACCGGAGCCCTCCGGGTCGATCAATGCTCCCCCGCAGACGACCGGGAAACCTGGATGGTGACCGATTATCGCCCCGAAGGTGATCGGATGGAGGATCCCTCGGTGACTCTCGATACGATCCGACCCGAGGGGACACCACCACGGTCGAGGATACGCCCGATCTTTGCGGTCTTGCTCGATGGCGGCGATCGGGTGTTACGCCCCGGACTTGTCGATCTCCCGCTGCTCCGGCCAGAGTCGGGCGATCCGGAAGAGACCATCGCCGAGGTGGTGGCGACCTGCCGAGACATCATGCGATCCTGAGGATCCGGCGAAGGTGGAGATTGTCCCGAGCCGGTTCGGGCCTTTATAATCCGCTCTCGGTCCCGCCGAAGGAGAGGACAGAACGTCGATGGCAAAGTCGGGCAAGGACGAGTCGAAAGGCAAGGCGGACGACGACCAGACGAAGATCGTCGCGCGGAACCGTCGCGCCCGCTTCGAGTATGACCTGATGGAATCATTCGAAGCGGGGATTGTCCTGACGGGCACGGAGGTGAAGAGCCTGCGGACGGGCAAGGCCAGCCTGGAAGAGGCTTACGCCGGGATCGATCGCGAGGAGGTCTGGCTCCACGGTTGCGACATCCCCGAATATCTCCAGGCCAATCGGATGAATCACAAGCCCAAGAGGCCCCGGAAGCTGCTCCTGCACCGGAAGGAGATTGACCGGCTTTCCACCAAGGCTTCCGAGCGCGGTCTGACGATCGTACCCTTGAAAGTCTATTTCAAAAAAGGGATGGCCAAGGTCGAAATTTGCATCGCCCGAGGGCGTAAGTTGTACGACAAGCGTGAGGCGCTCAAGAAGCAAGACGCCCGACGCGAGATCGATCGGGCTGCACGGGGCCGGGGTTGATTCCCGCCCGAACGGTGGCGGTAACGACGGGAATGCGGGGGATGGGAGATTCACCTCGATCGATCGAATCTCCCGTCTTTCCCCGTCAAGGGTGACTCGACGCCGTCTGATATCTTGATGCGTTTGGGCCGAGCAAACCGCCCCGCATCCCGTGGGTTCCCATCCTCGTTGGGGTGGTTACGGCCGAGGTCTTGGCCGGGACGCCCGGTAGAATAGCTCATTTTGTGGGAGACTCTCGGTCCCCCATGGGTTATTGAACGACATCGGACTTCATCCTCAATCAACCGCGGACCTTCTTCGCGATGAGGAAGGTCGGGGCCTCCAGCGGGATATCGCCCGCCGAGGCGAAGTCGACGGTCACCCCGGCGCCGGTCTGCGACCGCTGGAAGACGAACTCCATCCCGCCGTTGCCGTCGGGCGTGAACACGGCGAAGTCGGCCTTGCCCGTCCCCTCGTAATCGGCCGGCACCGGCACCGACGACCCGTTGCCGTAGCCATTCCCTCCGTTGTCGAATGGGATCGTCTGCGACGGGTTGAAGTTCGCCGAGGAGCTGAGCACTTCGAAGCGATTCTTGCCGTCGGCGCCCGGGCCGTACAGGACCAGGTCGGCCCGGCCGTCGCCGGTGATGTCGACCGCGGTCGGGATGTCGGTCGGCCGCCCGACCGGACGCGGGGAGATCGAGAAGTTGGTGTCCTTGGTGAACGACTCGAAGGTCGAGCCGGCCGGGTTGGGGTCGAACAGGCCGAAGCCGGCGTGGCCGCTGCCGTCGAAGTCGGCCACCACCGGGATCGCCCGGGCGCTGCCGTAGCCGTAGGGGGCGTTGTTGAAGACATCCTGGTTCCTCGGGTCGAAGTTGAACGACGACAGGAGGAAATCGAACCCGAATGCCAGGCCGGGGCCCAGGTCGCCGTAGACGCCGAAGTCGGACCGGCCGTCGCCGTCCACGTCGGCCACCACCGGCAGGTCGTTGGTCTGGCCGAAGCCGAAATCGGTGTGGTGGGAGAAGTTGACGGAGTCGGCGTGGAAGGTCATGCCGCCGACGTCGTTGGGCGTCCAGAGGGCGTAGGCCGACTTGCCGTCGCCGAAGTAATCGGCCGTCACGGGGATCGACCGTGAGCTGCCATAGCCGCGGCCGATGTTGTCGAAGCTGACGGGCCTGTTCGGGTCGAACCCGGAGGAAGAGGGGACGTACTCGAAGCGTTGCCGGCCCGTGATGGGGTCGGGCCCGTAGACGGCCGGATCGGCCTTGCCGTCGCCGTCGAAGTCCGAGGCGACGGCAGCCGTGACGGCCGTCCGGACCGTGTCCGGGCCGCTCGCGGCGTATCGCGCGTTGCCGTCGCCGTTGAATCTCGCCGAGATCGAGTGGGTCCCGAAGCCGGGCGCGATCGTCAGGGTCGCCCGCCCCGAGCCGTCCAGCGGGGCGGTCCCCAGCACCCTCGCCCCGTCGAAGTAAGTCACGGTCCCGGTCGGCGTCGGGATCCCCGGCCCCGACGCGGCCGGGGCGACGGTCGCCGTGTAGGTGACGGGCTGGCCCAGGTGCGCGGTCGAGGCCGATCCGGCCAGGGTCGTGGTGCTGGCAAACGGGATGAACAGGCTCGTCAGCGTGATCGCCGTGGTCGTGTAGTGGACCCGGAACGGGACCCCGTTGGCCGTCACGATCGCGCCCTCCGGGGCGTTCGCGAACCGGCCGGTGATGGTCGGGGGAGTCTGGCTCCCGGCCGAGGCGGCGACCTTGGCGATCGTGAAGACCGTTCCGGAGGCGGGGAAGAAGGTCGGGACGATCCTCAGATTGCTCCCGTCCAGGTTGATGTTGTGGTCGACCTGGGAGATCTGGTCATACCCGGAGCCCGTCGTGGCCCCGTCGATCTGGATCGCCAGGGTCGAGCCCGCCTCCATCGTCAGATCGCCGGCCGCCCGGATCGGCGCCCGGGTGCCGATGATGGCCATCGCCCCGCCGAGCACGGCGCCCGACTGGACGTCCAGAGACCGCGAGTTGAGCGCCCCGTCGACGATCAGGGTCCCGCCCTCGACCAGGACCGGCCCGGTGCCGATCGAGCCGATCGCCAGCAGGGTCCCGCCCAGGACCGCGACGGGCCCGGCGAACTGGGAGGCGTCGATCGGCGCGAGGCCCGCGAAGCCGGCGGAACCCGGGCTTCCGATCCGGATTTCCCCCCGGCCCGAGAGCGTCCCGAAGAACGTGTTGGCCGACGTCGAGAACCCCGAGGAGTCGCCCCCGATCGCCATGCCCCCCTGGAGATAATAGTCGTCGAATTCGGCGGCACTGGACGGGAGGGTCGGGGTCGCATTGCCGATGGCGAGGGTCCCGGTCCCGCCCAGGGTGGTGACGCTGGAGAAGACGTTCGCCGGCACGGTCAGGTTGCCATTGACGATCGTCGGGGCGGGCAGCGGCGTGCTGACGCCGACCGTGATCCCTCCACGCTGGATCGTGACGGGCATCTTGTAGACCATCGCCCCCTGGGTCATGATCGAGAGGACGCCCGCGCCGGCCTTGGTCACGTTGCCTCCCGCAGTCACGCTGGTCCCCTGTTCCAGCGTGAAATTCGAGACCTGTCCCCCGAATTGCGGCCTCTGGTCGTCCACGGCGAAGGTGACGTTGCCGCTCCCGTTGATGCTCGTGCCCGTCAGGTCGACCGATCCTCCGTTCGTCGCCGCGATCGACCCGTTCCCGAGGCCGACGGCCCCCCCGACCCCGGTGATGCTGGAACCGCCGTCGGCGGAGAGCGACCCGTCGCCGATATTCAAGGCTCCCCCGTTGAGGGTCACCAGCGAGCCGCCTTCGACGTCGAGGCTTCCCCCGGTCCGGGACGCCGAGGAGAGGGTGACCGTCGCGTTGTTCAGGGTGAGGGTGGAGGCGTTCAACTGCCGGGCGAGCGTGATGTCGGCGAGCGGCACGGCCGACGACGCCTGGGTCAGGCCGAGAGAACCCCCGTCGAATTGCACCTGCGAGCCGAGGATGGCGAGGTTGGCCTCGGCGATGTTGAGCGTGGTCGCCTGGAAGTCGATCAGGTGGGAGGAACTCGACGCGATCGTCACGCCGCCGGACCCGATGTTGATCGGTCGGGCCGCCTTGACGGTGTAGCCGCCGTTGTTGCGGGCGAAATTCATCGAACGGAACACGACGTTGCCGGCGATGTCGTCGTTCAAGGCCTGATCGAAGATCGAATCGAAGAAATACAGGTCGTCACCGTTGCCCGGGGCCCGGGTCTGATTCCGGCCGTCGAAGTCGTGCCAGTTCGCCGGATTGCTCCAGTGGTTGTCGCCGCGGATCGGTCCCTGCCAGAAGAAAGCCGAGGGCGTGACCCGGGGCTCCAGCACGTCCATCGCGGGACGACGGGCTCGTGACCCCCTCCGGGTTCGACGGTCCATGATTCACCTCTCCTTGATGGCTTCCGGGTTGTGGGGACGAGGGACGGTCCGCGCCATGCGGAATCCCGAGGAGCTGTAGAGCTGGGTGGGGAGGAGATGGAATCGGTGGGCGGCCCGGGCCTTCGGCGGCGTGTCCAGGAAGCATCCGCCGCGGACCGGCGTCATGTCCGCCTCGGCCCGGATCGGCCGGCCGGCGACGATCGGCCGGTCATCTTCGCGGACCGGGAGGTAAAAGTCGTCGCAAAATTCCTTGATGTTGCCCAGCATGTCGAACAGGCCGAAGTCGTTGGGCTTCAGGAGCCCGACCGGATGGGTCCGGTCGCCGGAGTTCGCCGCGAGCCAGGCGTATCGCGGCAGGAGCGAGGAGGAATCCCCGAAATAGCGGCCGGTCGAGGCGCCCGCCCGGCACGCATATTCCCACTCCGCCTCGGTCGGCAGCCGGTAGCCGGTGCGCATCAGGTGCCGCTCGGGGAAGTCCGGGAAACGGGAGGAGTCCCAGGATTTCTTGATCTCCTCCGTCGGCGGGTAGCACATCTGGTCCTCCGGGATCCCTTCCTTCTCGCTGAGCCAGCGGCAGTAGAGGAGGGCGAGGAACCAGTTCGTCGTGTTCATCGGGCAGGACGGCTCGGGGCTGAATCGCCGGACGAACGCGAGTTGATTCGGGTCCAGGGGGAAGAGGTCGGGCCGATCGGCCCGGAACTCCCCGAAGTCGGCGAAGGTGACCTCCCGGGTCGCGATCGCATAGGCGCGGTCGATCCGGGCGGAATGCCGGCCCTCGTCGGGGTCGCGGCCGTCCTCGTCGGGGGGCGAGCCCATCGCGAAGGTCCCGGGCGCATCGAGGATGGCGTAGGTCCGGCGCCGCCGGTCGACGAACCAGGATCGGCCGCCGGTGCGGGCCCCGGCCAGCCGATCGTCGACCTCGCGCAGGCCCCGGTCGAGATTCCAGGTCCGCAGGAGCCAGTCGATCGCCGAGTGGAGCCCCGGGTCGGGGTCGTCGCGATAGATGGGGATCAACGCCCCTGCGAGCGTCTTCCTCGCGTCGGGGGACGGCCGAGTCCCCTCGAAGCCGCCGAGTGCGAGCAGGAGCGCCCGGCGGATCGAGCGGTCCGGCTCGGCGAGGAATCGCCGGATCAGGGCCGATGGGTCGGCCCCGAGCGGCCCGAGTCGGTCGATCAGGTGCGAACGTCGGGCCGGGTCGGGGGAGTCCGCCAGGTGGGGCCGGGCGGCCTCGTCCCAGCCCAGGACGACGAGCGCGACGGCGGCCTGGGCCTGGGCCCGGGCCGAGGAGTCTCGCGAGACGGCGGGGACGGGGTCGCGCGCGGCCCGCTCCAGGATCGTCCGGGCCGACGGCCCGGCCTCCCGGAGCCGGTCGACGAAGAAGGTGAAGTCGTCCGGGGCGGCGACCCGGATCAGGGCGACCAGATCTTCGGGCCGCCGGGCGTGGGCCCGGAGGAGCCGGGAGGCGAGGGCCCGGTCGGCGGGGTCGAGGTCCGGGCCCCGGTAGGCTTCGACCAGGGCCGGGGTCATCCTGGGAAGGGCGGGGGCCAGGGCCTCCGCCCATCCGTCGACGCCGTCGCGGTCGCGCCGGTGGTTCTCGACGATCAGCCGGGCGACGACCTCGGCGCCCAGGGCGTCCCAGAGGGGGTCGTCGGCGGCGACGCCGGCCAGGCCGCAGGCGGCCCGGAAGCGGGCGGGCGGGGGCGAGACGCCGGGCCCGAGCGCGGCCCGGAGTCGGGAGGCGAGCCCGACCGCGTCGGCCCGCCGGAGGGCCTCGCGGATCACGATCAGCTCCCTCGGATCGGCGACGAGGAGGCGGTCGACGAGGTAATCCACCTGACCCGGGTCGACCGGGAGGAGCCCCAGGGAGGCCCTGAGCCGCTCGCCGGAACCGGCGGGGTGGGCCCGGATCGCCTCGGCGAGGCGGGGGCCGGCCCACCATCGATGCTCCGAGAGCTGGTCGACGATCGCGGGGACCTTGCCGATCTCGGCCGACTGGAGGGCGGCGGCGAGGCCGAGGCCGCGGGCCCGGTCGTTCGCCAGGGCCGCCCCGGCGACCAGGATCATCGACCCGGCCACGGCGGTCGACGCCACCACCGCCGTCCGATGGCGGGACGCCCACCGCCTCGCCCGGGTGGTCCAGGGCTCACGCCAGGCGGAGACCGGCTCGTCGGCCAGCCACCGTTTCACGTCATCGGCCAGCTCCGCGGCGAGGGCGTATCGCGCCGATCGGGCCCTGGCCATCGCCCGGGCGCAGATCGCGGCCAGCGCCCGGGGGACCGACGACCCCACCTCCCCCGCCCTCGGCGTCTCGCCGTCGACGATCCGGGCGATCAATTCCCCGACGTCCGACCCTCGATGCGGGGGAATGCCGGTGAGGATCGCGAAGAGGATCGCCCCCAGCCCGTAGATGTCCGTCCGGCCGTCGATCAGGTCGAGCCGCCCCTCGGCCTGCTCCGGGGCCATGTAGGCCGGCGTCCCGAGGAGGCGGCCGGCCTGGGTGGCGTCGCCCCTCGCCTCGTCGGACAGGGCCAGATCCGGCCAGTCTCCGGGCTCGTCGGGCCGGTCGACCATCCGGGCCAGGCCCCAGTCGAGCACGATCACCTCGCCGAAGCCGCCCAGGACCACGTTCTCGGGCTTGAGGTCGCGGTGGACCACGCCCCGGGTGTGGGCGTAGCCGATCGCCTGGCAGATGTTGATGAACGCCTGCAAAAGGCCGCGAAATGCCAGCGGATCGGCGCCGGGGAGGTCGCGGCCCCCGTGATAGTCGGCGATCGCCCGGCGAAGGTCGCGGCCCTCGACGAACCGCATCGTGTAGAAGGGATGGTCGTCCTCCGGGCGGCGGGCGAGCTCGTAGACGGGGACGATGTTCGGGTGTTCGAGCTGGCCGGTGATCTGCGCCTCCTTGAGGAAGCGCCGCCACGCCTCGGGGTTGTCCGCCTGCTGGGGCCGGATTTCCTTGAGCGCGACATTCCGGTTGAGGTCGCCGTCGCGGGCGACCCAGACCTTGCCCAGCCCGCCCTCGGCGTGGAGCCGGGTCAGCGAGTATCGCGACCGCTGCCCCACGTCCCGCGGGGTCAGCGTCTCGACGAGGACATAGCCGGCGGCCGGCGGCAGGGTGGCGAGCGAGTCCCGGAACTCGGGGCGGTCGGCCGCCCGGATGGCGTCGCGGACGTCGGCCCCGGCGGCCTCGCCGAGCGAGGCCCGGACATCCCCGTTGTGCTTCTTGATCTTCCGCTCGACCTTCCGCCCGACCTCCCGGCGCTCCTCGGCCGAGATCCATCCCCGCTCGATGAGCAGATCGGCCAGCGAAATCTCCATCCGGACCGCCCACCCGGCGCAAACGTCGGAGAACTGGACGCGGTCGATCAGGTCATCCTGGAGGGCGATCACCCCGAACAAGAGGTTGCGGTCGACGTCGACCACGGCCATGACACCGGCTCCGGGACCTTCGACGCCCCGCTCGGAGGCCGATCGGGACGAGACGATCATATCGCGGCCGACGGCCGACGGCGATGGTCGATCGGTCCTCGGATCGAGGGATGAGGTCCGGGGAGGACACCGGGGCCGGCCGATCGGCCCCGGGCCGCCCCCGGCTACTTGATGGCCAGGGCGACGACCGGGTCGAACGGGCGGGACGGGTCCTTGAGCTGTTCGACCGCGCGGCCCACCAGCGTGAGGGCCGGCAGGTCGTACCGCTCGGCCTGGCCTTCCAGGAGCGAATGGAGGATCCGGCACGACTCCGCCAGCCGACCGCCTTCGAAGTGGTCGAGGCCGGCCTCGTAGGCGTCCCGGCGAGCCCGCCAGTCCGGGTCGCCCCCGTCGGCGTGCAATTCATACAGGGCGACCGGCTCGACGATCCCGACGACCCGCGCCAGGCAGAGGCGGCGGGTCCCCTCCCAATCGCCCAGCCGCGACCGCGTAGCCCCGGTGATCAGTATCGGGACCCCGAATTGCTTGGTCGCCCCTTCCACCCGGCTGGCCAGGTTGACGGTGTGACCCAGCGGCCCGTACTTGAACCGGGACCGGCTCCCCGTGTTGCCGACCAGCGCCATGCCGGAATTCAGCCCGATCCCCAATCCGAACGGCCCCCCGATCCTGGCGGCCCAGCGTTGATTCAGGCCCGGCAGGACCCCCAGCATCGACCGGGCCGCCGCGCAGGCCAGTCGCGCGTGGTCCGGCTGATCCATCGGGGCATTCCAGATCGCCAGGATGGCGTCGCCGATGTAATCGACGACGGTCCCCCCATGCTCGCGGATCCGGGCGGTCAGCTCCTCCATCACGTCGCGGACCAGCAGGCAGGTCTCCCGGGCGGTCAGCTTCTCCGAGATCCTGGAGAAGCCGCGGATGTCCGAGAACAGGACGGTCACCTCGCGCTCGTGGCCTTCGAGGAGGCCGGGGTCGAGCTCCAGGGCCCGCGCCAGCTCGGGCGAGAAGAACTGCTCGAACTGCACGAGCGTCCGGGCGGCCCGGGCCTCGCCCTCCATCCGGGCCAGGCCGGCGGCCACGGCGGCGGCCAGCACCTGGACCAGTTGCGCCTCCAGCGGACGGATCTCGACCGCCGGCCGGTCCGATCGGTGGGACCGGGCGCCGTAGATGATCCCCGCGACCTGCTCGTCATCGACCAGGATCGGAGCGGCCACCGCGGCGTCGATCTCCGCCCGGCTGGCCGTCGCGGGGCCCGCCGAGGGGACCCCATAGAATGTCTGCCGCCCCTCGACCACCTCCGCGAGGATCGAGCGGCTGAACTCGGGCCCCCGGACGGGCCGGACGCCGTGACGGGCGACGACGTCCCAATCCGGGCCGCGGCGGAGCAGGACGAGGCCCCAGTCCAGGCCGATCAGCTCGACCACCGCCCGCGCCGTCTCGGGGTAGAAGTCGGGCGAGGAGGCCGCCGATCGCTGGACCGCGACCACGGTCTCCAGCCAATGGGCCAGTTGCTCGGCGCACGGGGCTTCCCCCAACCCCGAGAGCCCCTCGCGGACGAGCGTCCGCGATCGGACGACCGGAGGGATCGCCGACCGGAGCGAGGTGCGGTCGCCCTGGTCGGCGATGGCCGCCCGGTCGACCTCCAGGAGCGTAACGCCGAGGCTCAGGCGGACCGGGAGGACGGCCTCGCGGTCGCCCCCCGGCGCGATGGTCGTGCCGTCGGCCAGCACGATGGCGACCCGGCGGCTCAGGTTCTCCAGCAGGACCCTGCCCCCCGGCAACTCCTCGACGCGGAGTTGATCGTTGGACACGGTCGGTTCGTCGATCACTTGCCGCCGATCTCGCCTCGGATCGCGCCCGAATTCGATCGGCCCCCGCGCATGCTCGAACCGGGTCGGGCCGGCCTTGTTCGTCAGATGGAAGCTGAGCATCTCACGATCCCGGGTCGGGCAGCGCCACGTCGCGAACATCGGCCCCGGGCGGCATGGCCTCGGGGGGGAAGAGATGGCCGGGCCGTCGCCGCGCCCGGTCCTGCGATGGACATCCTATCGCGAAACCGGCATGACCGCGATGGTACCGGGTCGGGGAGGCCTCCCGACCGGTGGGCGGACTTCGAGGATCGGGCGAATCCCGCCCGCCGTGCACCTCGACCGACAAATCGCGGTCGTCAGGTCGATTCGCAGTCCGATCGAAGGTAAACGACCGCCCAACCCGTCTGTTCAGGGCGCAGCAGGACGCAGTCCAGCGTTCCACTGCGTGGAACTGGCACTCTTTACGGTGATTGAAATCCGGTTGTCGGGATTGAGGGGTCTGTCGATCT
>JAABUK010004135.1_pt1 | contig 23884 bp, 31 predicted proteins | sample 5559141 | NCBI WGS metagenome assembly JAABUK01 (sample SAMN10711869, study PRJNA513367) | rock metagenome | isolation source: Antarctica rocks | place: Antarctica: Victoria Land, Pudding Butte nord | collected 2016-01-03
ATTGATGCCGACAACGACTTGACACAGTGAAGCTACTCGCTGATCATGGCTGGACAAGACCCCTTTTACTTGGTCAAGGATGATATACAGACGTCGGTATGATTCTGCCTAAAACAGTCGCTCGTCTGCAGCGATATCTGCACTCATCCTTAATTGCAGCTTCGTCTTGACACAGCTGAAGCAATGACGTGCTCAGTTGGTCGACTGCAGCTGCACACCACGCAACAAGGTTTTTTTGTTTTGCAGCTTGACAAGGCACAGGATGCTTTCATTGCTTGGCAAAACGCTGGTAAAGGCAGCTCAGAGCGTAGAAGACTACAGCCTGAAATAGAGGAAGAGTGCAAAAGCATTGCCTGGCAGGTGTTCTACCAAGCTTTTGCATGGTGTTGCTGACATGCAAGCACGTAGTCAGCATGACTGCTTTATTTATGTTGTCAAGTCCGATGTTGCGGCATGCATAAGGATCCTGCCAGATACCTCCATCATATTGGATCCTTCTGTCATTCAGGTTGATGAAATGGAAAAGGCAGTTGATGTGGCTGAGAAGAACATGAACAGATTTGGGCTCACTACCCAAGAGATCAGAAGTCGACGGTCATGGGTGCATGACACACGAAGAACGGTGAGTCAGGACAAGCATTTGGAGAGTTTGGACTAGAGGTTTTGGAGATGTGTTATGTAGTGTCATGCATGACATCAACACCAGCTGCAAAAGCATGCTGCAGTGGCAAAGGCTGTGCAACCTGCTTTTGTTATTGTTGCAGTTACGCCGCAAAGTCTATCAAAACCACTCATGGGTCAGCAGCACTGAAAGCCATTTGTGCAGTATTTGACTGAGCAGCTGCAGGCGTGACTTGACTTGCAGGTTGAGGGCATGTCAACTTCAGTCGAAACAGCAAAACAGATTGCTTCCAAGATGACTCAGCCAAATGCCACGCCTGGAGCCAAACTCAGCTCTGCCATGCAACCAGACAATGAAAGATTCATTGGCACAGAGACTGACCGACAGCAAATGGTTATGCGGTGAGCCGTCTCATGATCTAGATGCCCTAGTCTTGACAGTACCAGAATTATGAAAGACACAAGAACTGCTGCAAGTTGCTTTGCGCACAATGCATGCGATTCAGCTGTCAAGGTACGTCTGATCTTAGCCAGATGAGCCAATTTTCACAGTGGAGAATGGCTGCAAACAAGCGCCTGTGTTATTTGCATGGCTACATATAAGCAAGTCGTACCAATGCATGGCTGTTGTGTGTGTGTTTTCCGCATTGTACTGTTGTGCACAACTTTGCAATTTTGGTCATACAGGCGGCAAGATGAAGACTTGGATCAGCTTGGAGATCATGTTCAGCGAATAGGGCACATGGGTTTGCAAATACATGATGAGCTGCAAGGGCAGAATATTTTACTTGAAAGGCTTGATGAGGATGTGGAAGGAACAACCACCAGGCTAGCTGCAGCTCAGAAGAAAATCAACACTGTGCTCCAAAAAGCTGGCTTGCGAGGTCAACTAATGATCATAGGCATCCTGATCCTCCTTTTAGTCATTTTGATCATGATAGCGTTCAGTTGATGTTGGTGAGTTGATTGTATATTGTTTCAGCCTGTCACATTCTTGCAAGGTTCTTGAAGCACCGAATCCACTCTTGGTGGCAAACGTAAAGGTACTATGCTGACTAGTCACTTGTCATAGCTCCACCTCATTTGACAATTGTGCGCTGTTTCCTTTGCATCACTCATTATATTTGCCATTCAGTTGTATGTGAATCATCCGTATATACATATATGTATAGGAAGTGTTTGTTCAATGCACTTTGCTTTTAGATGAAATTTTGGGGCACAGCTTGGCAATGGACAAGCCAAGTCTGATTAGCACACACTTTAGACGCAAGGCCAGACTTCCAGACCTTTGGTACACACACTCTGATATGTGCAATGACTGCAGTTAAACAAATAGAATCAGCCTAAGCTCTACTTGTGTCGATCAAGTGCTTTGACCATGATTACTTCCAGATAGAAAAAGCCACCATTGCAGCAAAAAAGGCAATACAAAACAGGGTAAGCTGCAGCATTTGCAATGCTGCCATCCCTCATGAACATCTACTAACGCCGCAGCTTTTGCTCAAGAGTCGCTAAGTATGTCTAATTGTACAAAAAAACCGAATATGTGACCAGAAACCAATATATGGTTTGATGTTTACTTCAAGACAACAGCAGCTGAGCATGCCTTTGACTTGACATTTGGAAAACACCACCTTGCCCTATGGAGCAGACAGCAGTGGCTGCACAAAGAGGGCGTTGTCTATAGACAGCTGTGGCTGCATAGGCGTTGCTAGTGGTGATTCTGTCTCTGCCCATGCTGCTTGTGATGCTGTGTGGGTGCTGCCAGTTGCACTGGGGCTCCAAGCAGTGCTGGGCCCCAACAGGACTGGCAATCGCGAGGAGGTGGATGGCTGGCTGGTTGATGGCCGCTGTGCCTCAACATCAAATGTTGGGTTTTCTCTAGCAGATGGCTGCTCACTGACTGCAGACGGAAGGGCTGCTGGCTCATTTTGCTGTTGTGCCACAGCTGGAACTTCTGGAACCTTGCCAGCAAACATGGATGGCATGATGTACTCTGCCATGCTGGAGAAGCGCGCCTTTGCGACAGGCGGACTGGAGCTTTTTGAATTGACACGCCATGCTGTGACTGGGTTCAGCCTGACCTTCAGCTTCTTCTTTGGCTTCTCAGGCAGATCTGCCAGAGCTTCCAGTGAGATCTCAGATGGCGTTACTCGTTTCTTTCTGCCAACATGGCAGCAGCTCACCTTCCGCTGCAGCTGCTGCTTAAGTGATGCATGATGCTGGGCATCTAAATCCAGGTTGGTCTCCTGAGCTTCCCGCTGTGCTAAAATGTAGTCATACGTACTCATGCCCTTCCATTGAAGAACCAGATGAAACGACAGCAGGTCCAGCAAGAGACCTTCCAGAATGGCTGCAGTGCCCACTGTCAGTGACCAGACAACACGCAAGCCATTCATGCTGATATGGCCATGATATCTGGATTGCTGCAGTGGCTGAATAAGAGGCCTGTGAGCAAAGCTCTGGATGAAGAGGTAAAGGCTGATGCCAAAGTGCATGGTTGTCAGAAGGAGTGTGCTGCATAACAGACCGAAGAAGTATGGGTAGTTGGCTCTGCCCACGCAGTTGTTAAGCCACATGCAGTGATGGTCAAAGTCCTCTGTGCATCTGTTGCACACTCGGCAGTGCTTGCTGCGTGGTCTGACATACACCTGCAAATCAATTCTTACGTCAGTGCAAAGAAAGGCATATGCCATGTGGACTGTTGACAACAGGTTTGCCAGGCATCACATTATTGACAATGGTTGAAGCTTGTGTGAATGCTTGTGAAGTCAGAAATACAAGCTTCTGTATCTGGTAGCATGCATTCACGCTCACCTCACAAATGCTGCACCTGTAGCCTGTCGACTTCGCTCCCACAGAAGGATCCTTCAGTCCTGGGTCTGAGGGATCTGCTGAACTGCAAACAGAGCAAAACCAATGAACACTTGGAACGAGCAAATGACATGAGCTTCGGTGCATACAAAAAGGTTAGACCGCAAATCGTACGTTGCCATGACTCCAACCACCAATGTAGCAGCTGCAACAACTCCGTACAGCACTTGAAAGGTGACGTGAGAAGCAGAGCTTGGTAAGAAGGGAGCAGTGAGGATGTAGAACGCCAGCAGCAGGTAGACATACAGCAGCAGAGCCAACACCTGCAGAATAGTCATGACCACCGGCTTTGCAGGGCGGAAAAGCTCAATACAAGTTTTGTGTGGCAAAGCAGTAGGAAGATATACCTGGTGCGGGCCCCAGGGACAAACGAATCCATGACGACGGGCCATTGGCAACCAGCTCAGAAATTAATGTATAATGTCTGTCTCACGAGAGCAGGAAGTCTATCAGGCGTGTCATCGCAGCTCAGGGTGCGGATGCTGGATGTCCCGGCTCGGGCCAAGCTTGACACCCCGCATGCCTAGGTGTCAGACCGGAGTCTCATGCGGATCTGGAGCTATGTGTACAAGGTGCTCTGTGCCTAAATGCACATCAGGTGTCAAGCGCGATCGCTGGGCTGCATGTATACATAAAGTCAGGTGGAGTCAGGAGTGTTTACTGATGTTGCTCCCTCCTCGACACGTTTTTTGAGTTCCCCTGGCATGCAGCTGCAGCCCTGAGTCAGGACCCCTGATACATGAAGTGGCAGTCAAAGTCGCAACGGCGGATCCCACCGAGTTGTAGCCCTTGCAATTATTTGGCCATTTGGTTCACAGCCGTCTCCACTGCCTCCATTGAACCTGCTTTGGACTCATCCGAACTATTTGTAGCAGATGTTGAGGTGAAGCTTGTTCTAGGAGTTTGCTCGACATGACTAACAGGGTGCTCCGGTTCGGTCAGGTGCGCTTTGCCATGCAGACAGTCTCAGATCAACACTGTTCAGGTCAGATTGCCTCCTTGACAAGTTACACAACGTGCTCTTGCAGACTTGCCTACCTAGTCTGCTGCGACAAGAGCAACACCGGTACAATGGAACTGTGTCCACTTTCTTCAAGAAAGTCAAGGAGGGTATCGACAGGTACTAGCGCCAGAGTGCATACTAACTGTTTGCTCTGGCTGTAACGTTGAACGCATGCACCACCTGTTGTTCACACCTTTTTGTGATATGCTGCAGCAATCCCGAACTCAAGAAAAGCCTCGATCAAGTGAAAGAAAGGTATGCCCTTGTACCTCTGTATGCATCTAGGCGTCTGAGAGCATGTCAAACTTTGAACTGCAGCAGGGGCCACCTTTGACAAGTATGCTGCTGCAGGACGCAGGGGGTTGCTGAAGGTTTTGCCAAGGCCTCTGAAGTAGCCAGAGATGCTACTGGACAGCTGAAGCAGCAAACCACCAAGGTACAAGAACGCCACTCACACAATTGAAGTTTTGGCCACGAGCATTGCTGATTGAGAAAGCTGAAAAGTGGGACAAAAGCCGTTATCGAGTCGGGCCTGAACTTTAAACTCCGCTGCCGCGAAGGTCACTGCTTCATCTTTCCAGCTGAGTGATTGAAGCAGTGAGGACTGCCTGCAGACTGCTGCTTCCGTTCAAGAGCAGGTTAGAAGCGCAGCAGGAGCTTACATCAACCAGCCTGCACAGTCTCCACCGCAGGCTCCCTCTGAAAGCACAGCATCTCCTGGTCAGCCCAATGCAGACCGCAACCCCAACACTGATGATGCCTCCACGGCGCAGTCTCAGTTTCAGCAGCAGCAGCAGCAGTCACAACAGCCGTCTGCAGGCGCAGCTAACATGGGTGCAGATGGGAGGGATGAAAGCAAATCAAGGCAGGGGCAGACCTCCACTAGCGGCGCTGGCAAGAGTCAGCAGTCAGACAGCAGTCAGAAAGCTACAGGTGCCAAAAGTGAAGGCTTGATGGATCGATTGAGGACAATGGGGCAAACAGTAAAAAGAGAGGTCAGCCTATAGCCTATGTGATGCATACCTTTTGGACCTGGCTCTCATGCACACATGAACATGTTGCTCGCTGCGTCTGTATAGCCGTCCCTGTTTTGCCCTGTTGACTGACCTCAATCAGATGCACCAGGCCCTGACATTATTGACTTCTGACATTCCTCTGCTAGCGCTGTTGCATCATCTTGGTTCTTCATCAAGGCGTACGTGAACAGTGCATAGCTGACTCTGGTATGAGATCCAGACCTTGTTTGGACAAGCATCCTGGGCCATGTGTACCTCAAGTCATAGTGAATGCTGCTGCTGTGCTGTATAAGCCATATTTGCACAATTCACCAACATCGGCACCGGTGCAGCATGTTTCACTAGCACTGACATGGCGCAGCACCAGTCAGCAGTGTGCCTGTTCTCTGCTTAAGCATTTGAACGAGATTGTGCCCTGACTCTCTTAGTCAAGTTCTGTCAAGGGTAAGGTGGGCCCCAAGCAGTGTTCCTGAGATGCCTTGTCATACAGGTTGCTGCTGCAATCATGCCCATGCCAAGAACAGAGTCAGCAACAAGAGCTCGGCCTGAGGGGTTGAGACCGGCTGAGCCCACGGGAGGGGGGCCCTCAGCAGTCATGGTAGTGCAGCAGAAGCAGTGGCAGAACATGCAGGGCAAGGTGTGTTTTGAGCACAAGGCTTATGTCTCTTAGCTTGATGCCCTCCCATAACAGCAGGGGATTGTCAAGGTCTGGCAAATTGGCATGGTGTCACATTCTACATGTATCATATTGACGTTGATATTAGGTCTGGCTAATGCTTGTCATTGCTTTGTATGCTGATTCACACAGTGCCTTGGTTGGCACACTGCAAGGTATTCCAGTCAGTGTGAACAAGCAAAGGTGCATTTGTCACGCGACACTGTGAACCATCACCTTGTACCTCCAGTAAGCAATCAACTCAAACTGATGAGCTGTTGTGCAGCTGGGAGCGCACCCTTTCTTCAAAAGCTTCATGGAGCGAGCTAAAGTGTTGGGCAACAACCCAGTTGTTGAGAAGGGACGCAATCTCAGGGAAGACATCAGGGAGCGATGGGAAACTACAGAGAACCCTACTGTACAGAGGTTCCAGGTATGCCATGCACTCTGTTGCTGTGGCACTCAGCATGTGCACACCAAGGCATGGCCCATAGGTTGGAATGATGCCACAGCGACCAAGCTACAACCGTGGCGACTGTTTCACAAGTTCTGTGTTGGCACACTTTCAAGTGCTTCCCAGTCACATGTCACGAGAATTTTACTTGTTGCATTTCGGTGTACTTTCCACAAACAGTGACAAGTTTTCAACAGTTTCCTGATGATGATTTTGGTTGTCTATGTTACTTTTTCGTCTGTTTTGTGTATTGATGAAAGATGGCAACTGCAAGAAATGAGCTAGCTGGCCCCAACCAGAGTGAATTCTCTGACTGACCACACATATTGTTCATGGTCCCCCCATCAGCTTGGTGATTACAAGCCTATGTTAAGTTGCACTGTCATAAACTAAAGGCCAGTCAAACAGGCACACATCACCTGTTATTTGTTGAGACCAAACTGAGCTCGGCTGACCTGGTTAGCACACAAGCAAGCATGTCTCCTCTTGCCATTCCTTATTGCTTGATACCTGACATGCAGGACCACAAGCATGAAACCTGTTTGTGATCAACCAGTGGCTCTCTACATGCCAAGTTGTTAGTGCGTGTGCAGGATATGAAAGACAACATGTTTGCCGAGACAGAGCCAGCCCAGGCTCTGAAGGAGATCAGGTTCCGGGATCCCAGCTTTGATATGGTCAAGTTTCTGTACAACCTCAAGGTGGATGTACCCATCGTCATCCAGGCCTACTTGAGGTGCCAGATTGATGTCTTGAAGCAACACTGCAGTGCTGACATGGTTGAGAGACTGTCGGGCATCATTGCTGCTCAGCAGGCTCAGGTCAGTTTCTCACGTACCCCACATTACCCCTGCTGTAGTCCTTGCAAGATGGCTTATTTGCCTGTAATCCTTGCAAAATGGCTTCCTTGACTGTCATGATTCTGATAGTTACAGGACTGCATCAAAAGCAGCAACAGAGGCTCACATGCTTTGCCTGACAGAACAAATGACTGCTCATGTCATGCACATCAGTCATCATGTCTGATATGATTGCACTCTGTACAGATGCAGATTGTCCCCTCACCCAAATGTGTTTGCAGCTCTCGTGCCAGTTCCTGCTTCCTTGATAGATTGGATCTCAGATACACGTCCCCAAGGATGCACTGATTTGCAGAGTTCCTGCTTGTCATATGTTGGGTCATGGTTGCTGTGCAAATCTTGAAGACACACATGTGCGCCGTAAATTGTTACGATCTTGACTGTAGGGTCTTCATAGCGACCCGACCATTCTAGACACCAGTGAGGTGGAGTTGGTCGATATCAAATTTTTAGAGGAAGACCCAGTCGTGGTTGTTCAGTTCACATGCCAGCAGATCAACTGCAGTCGTGACAAGTTTGGCAATGTTGTTGAGGGCCGCCCAGATGATGTGCAGAGGGTGTACTATTACTGGGCCCTTGCCATGGACCATGGTGGTTTTGTAGGGTCAGACGGCAAGCAATACCCACCCAGGTGGCAGCTTAAAGAAATGATGGTCAGAGGCATGCATAACTTGTTGTAGTTGTATTTCGTCAGTACAAGGCTTGGCTGCCATACTGTAAGCTTAAGGTTTTCTGCTTCACATCTGAGCTCAGTGTACTCGTGTAAAGCATGTAAGGCAATGTCAGTTGGCTGTCTGGCCTAGGGAACCGCACGAGTGCACAGCTTCATCACAAGTGGCCTGCAAATCTTGTGTGATATGACTGTAGAATTCCAATGCAAGAATGCGTCCGTCTTCTTCTTGACCGTACTGTGCCTTTAGCATCCAATACAATCTGGTGTGGAAAGCATTCCACTCAGAAGTGCGCAGCGATTAGCTGGGCGTAGTTGCATATCGAGCACCTTGTGCATCTGACGGCAGGGTTGCATGATGCATTGATCATGCCCAGAATCACCTGCAAGCACCAAGGACACCAGTGATGATTGGCCCATGTCAGGTTGCCCGCTTTGGGCCTGTGCCTCCGTTTTGGCAGCCTTCCCTATGCTCCAAAGGCCGGCAAGGGGCTTGCCGGGGATTGCAATCGCGTGCGCGCCGAAAGTCAGGTACTTTGTCGTCGACCGGGCCGTTGTTGCTCTTACTTTACCTGCATCGAAGAGTGATTTGTTATTCCAGGTTCAAAGCGCACCTTGAACATGCCATCGCTTGTCACACGTGCTGAAGCAGATAGCTCGGATCAAGAGCTAAGGGAACTGCACGAGGAGCTGCTCCAGCAGGTATGTGCATGTCAGAAGTGCTATGTCCAGCTCTTGTCAGGTGCAGCTCTTGTCAGGTGCTGGCAGAAGTCTGCCAGGCCAGCAATTCACCACAAAAATGGAACTTGTACAGATAGCAGAGCGGAAGAAGCTCCATCAGAACCTGATGAAGCGGCTCAAGAAGGAGCCTGCTCTAGCAACTGTAAGGCAACCCAAACCCAAGCTATGATCTGCTTTGCCGACTGCATCCACGCTCAGGCCAACATCCTTGCCTCATCTCCTAAACCTGATTCACTGCTGTGACACCTCTATACTGTTGTTGCCATATTGCAGGCAGATGACTCCTCACAGCAAGCCCCTGAGCAGCATCAGTTGCAGCAAAACGAGAACCAGCTGCAGCAGGCTGAAGCTCAGGAGCAGCAGGTCAAGCAGCAGCTGGAAGAGCGACAGCAGCAGTCCACATCTGCTGCACCCAGCACATTGCAATTTGGCTCTTCTCCATCAGGCTCATCCCGATCCATGCGCCCTAAGCAGCAGCAACAGCAGCAGCAGCAGGAGCGACAACCAGAGCCAGCTCAGACACAGTCACAGCATCAGGATCAGCCACAGCAGCCTGGTCAGCATCAGCAAGAGCAGAAGCATGAGAACCCCAATGCCATGAAGGTTGTGCTTGTTGGGGCTGAGTGTGCTCCCTGGTCTAAGACAGGTCTGGTATCCTAGTTAATGCCATACGTTGCCAATAGAGACGTCACTGCACTGTTTGCATGGAATGTATGCGTCCAGCCTAGGTCACAACTGCTACAAGGGCACTCAAACACACACTGTGCCTTGTTTTGCTTGATGATAACCCATGCCAGAGGCTGCACGAGCGGGCATCATTGCCGGGAAGTTCAACTGCATGTGTGCAATTTGCTGTCAAGTGAGCAGCAGCTCTCAGGGAGCCGGAGAGGCAGCTTACGACATGATGTGACAGCATGCGAAGCAAAGCATTGATGCAGAATTCTAGCCTTTGGTTTTGTGCAGTCCCCCCAAATGAGGCATACCCTGAACCTTGCCCTGGTCTGCAAGGCAAAGAATCATTGTTACCATCGCCACATTTATCTTTGTCACGACTCGTGCAGGCGGGCTGGGGGATGTGATGGGGGCCCTGCCAAAAGCCCTGGCCAGGCGAGGTCATAGAGTCATGGTTGTGGCTCCTAGATACGGTGAGTATGCAGAAGGCTGGGAGACAGGTGTCAGAAGGCAGATGCAAGTTTTCGGTGGAGACCAACAGGTGAATAATCTCAACACGACAAAGCCACAAACAAGCATCTGGCTGTCACCACCTGCTGCACATGCTTTGCTGGTATCTTGTGTCACATAGAATTTTGTGATGGGGACCAAGAGGTGACCACCTTCAGCACAACAAAGCCACAAACAAGCATGCGGCTGTCATCACCTGCTGCACATGCTGTGCTGTTATATTGTGTCACACAAGAGACTTGCATGGTTTCTTTGGACGCAGCAAAAACTCACGCCGGCTTACGGGTTGCAGGCTTGCAGTCATGTACAAGCCTTGCGCCTAAAGATGTCATCGGCACCATGAACCTCTGTGCATTTGCTTGAATGGTCTCACTGCTTGTGCATGCATGACCTTTCTGTGTACCTGAATGCCTGCAGGATCAAGGCCATCATGCATGCTCCATAAACCACGCCTTCCATGGCTTGCTCTTACGCTGTCTGCAACAAGCACTGTTACAGTACATGCCAAAAAGCCATGTGCCATGCAGAGCAGCTACTTGCTGACGCGAGCTTCATGCGCTGCAGATTGGATACTTCCATGGATTCATAGACGGGGTGGACTACGTCTTTGTAGACCACCCTTGCTTCCACAACCTGGGAGAAAACATCTACGGCGGTGACCGCATGCAGATTGCCTTCAGATGTGCGCTGCTGTGCAAAGCTGCCCTGGAAGCTGTGTGGCATGTGCCCTGCGGGGGTGTACACTATGGGGATGATAACCTGGTGTACATTGCCAATGATTGGCACACTGCTCTGCTGCCTGTCTACCTTCAGGTGTGTCTCTCACCATCACTTCACTAGTGCTGTTATCTTTGCTTGCCGGCAATTTGCGCATCTGTAGTAGATGCCCATGTGTATGTGCGTATAATTGGGATTAATCAAGATTTGCCAGTAATTAGACTAACTTACCGTAGATGCAGCCAAATTTCTACGAATGTACACACGGGTATGTAGGCGTATATACGCATGAGTGGTTGGACATTTGATGTAGATGACAGCACTACTGTGCACACTTCACATCGATTAAATCAGTCAATATATCTAGTGTCCTGGGAGGGGGGGGGCAACTAGGACCCAGCAGACATCACTTCAGTTCAGTGACTTCATACAGTCCAAGTCTGCTTCCTACATGCAAAGCATCCCCCCCCCCCATTCACATCAATGCTGCATCCTATTCACATGGTCATTTAGGATAGACACTGATCTACACCCGCACTTTCCAGTGCTGACACTGCAATTGCATCCCTACATTCAACGCTGATCCATGGCGCATTTTGAAGATAGATACAATACATGCCAGAGATGTTGCCGGCAAGGTCATAGATTGTTAGTCATGATCCCTACATGGTGTTTGCCATGAAGGCTCAGATAGGCATTTCATCAGTTCCGTTCCCAGTGTCATCCAAGCTCACCTCCAGCTGTGTTTGGTGTTTCAGGCTCACTACAGAGACCATGGGCAGATGACATATGCTCGCAGCCTGCTGGTCATCCACAACATTGCGCACCAGGGGCGAGGCCCCATGGCCGAGCTGTCACAGATGGAAATCCCAGCGTCATATAAGGAGATGTTTAGACTGGACGACCCCATTGGTGGGGAGCACATGAACATCATGAAGGCTGGTATCATCACAGCCCACCGTGTGGTGGCTGTCTCCCATGGGTGAGCTCCTCATTGGACCGCCTGCACTCCGGGCTGCTGCCTGGGGAGGCTCCTGTTATGATTGCTGAAATGCGTAAACTTTTCTTTTCTTGGACCGCCTGTATGCATATTTCTGAAGACCCCAGCAGGGTCTTGAAAATCAAAGTTACGCCATAGCTGCTGCATCTTCTGACACCATTCTAAGGCCAGCATTTGCCTCATGCATCTTATTGCTCTGTGCTGCAGTTGCTACCATGCCTGCCAGAGCGATCTTAGCTACCAAAGCAACACAGCAGGATCCAATCTGATCTAACGCAGCTGATCTGAACTAGTGCACAGCTGTCAGACCTTGAACACTGCTATCTCACAAACTGTGCCTTGCTTTTTCCAGCAGGTGTGCATCAATGTGTCTCGCCTTCAATAGGACGTGGAAACAGCATGGTTCAGCAGTAGCAAGCTGTTGCCATGGGTTTTTTGTTGAAAAAAACAGTCGTTCTATGCATCGATTTCTACTGCCAAATCAGGACCCTGTACATGGATTTCCTGCGTGGTGTCATAATCCTTAATGACGCTACACATTGAGCAAATGAACAATTATCTAATCCCTGCATTCACCACTTCCAGTTTTCAAGAGCAGGTGTGCATGGAGTGCCAAAGTCAGGGATTTGGTTGAACTCTACATCTGGTCCTCCAAAGTCACTTTATAAATTACTGTTGATCCGATGCTGTTGCTCTGATGCCTGCAAGCACAGGGTTGCAAATGTGGTTCTGGTGCTGACTTTTGGGGCTGCAAGTACTGTTCTGCTGCTGACTTTTGTGCTGACTTGCGCTGACGTTTTGGGTTTGCATTGGGGGCATTGCTTTGGAACTTTTTGGTATCTTTGCTCAAGAATTTCAGTCTACTGCAATGGTCATGGTTGGCCCCAAAGACCTTTAAAGTCTAGTAATAACAATAATTTACCGGCGTTCCAGCTAATTGTTCTTGCAAGGTACCTACTAGGTGTGCCTACACCCTAGTCCTGTGAGCCAACATGTACTAACATGAGACACTAGATTGCACCCAAGGGGTGTGCGCTCGACAATCTAATGAAAGAATGAATTTGGGGCAGGTACGCATGGGAGTGCCAGACCCAGGAGGGCGGGTGGGGCCTAGATCAGACCCTGAGGGATAGCAGCTGGAAGTTCCGAGGCATTGTGAACGGCATGGACTACAGCGAGTGGAGCCCCCAGCAGGATGTGCACCTGCACTCTGACGGCTACCAGAACTACACGCAAGACAACCTGCGAGAGGGCAAGGCCCGCTGCAAGGAGGCCCTTCAAAAGGTGGGGCAACGCTGCACTGCCCTTGCTCTTGCCTGCTGCATTGTTGCCTTTGGCTCTAGCTTGCTGATGGTCAAATCAATACTAAGGAGTAATGTTGTGCAATCATGGTTGGATACCTGGAGGACGACTTTTGGACTCATCAGCATGTAGTATAATTGTACAATTGTATACAGCATGATGTGATGTGTTTGTAGCATACCTGTGACTGTCAAGTCTTGGCATGTTATGCTTTGCTGCAGAAGTTGCTTTTGGCAGTAAATGCTTACATCCACTGCTGCAATATCACAGCCATGACCATGAACACATCATGCCACCTCAGTAAATTAACGCTTGCATCTGACCCCATGCTGGCTTCCATACATGTCCTGTCTATTTTCTTAATTTTCCTGGCGTGTTGGTGAAGGAGCTAAATCTGCACCTGGGAAGTCGTCCAAACATCCTTCCAATGCAGCATTCTGCTGGCAAATGAATGACAAACACTGCAGCAAACACAAGATTCAATTGAACCTGACTTGGCTGATGAATTTTGACAGTGGCTGCAAACAAGGGAACCAATTGAATGTGACTGGCCAGCGCTGATGTCCCGCACGTACCTAGCTCATCATGAGCTGGACAGCGACTTGATTATTATTATTATTATTATTAATTATTTTTGATTATTATTATTATTATTATTTATTAAGGGAAATTGTTATTATATTTTATTAAGGTCATCAACTGAATGTGATTGGACAGCAATGATGTGTTGGGGTGCAGGAGCTGGGGTTGCCGGTGGGGGCCCACATCCCCATGCTGGGCTTCATAGGGCGGCTGGACTACCAGAAGGGGGTGGACCTCATCCGGGACAACCACTCCTGGATGATGGGTGAGGGCGTCCAGCTCATCCTCCTGGGCTCCGGCAGGGCTGACCTGGAGCAAGACCTCAGGTGAGCCCACCCCTCAGGGCCCCAATGCTACCCAGTGTTACCCTGTATTACCCAGTGTTACTCTGTGTCACCCAGTGTTATACTGTAGAGAGAGTGCGTGATGGCACACAGCCTGCAGTGACACATGGCAGGGCTGACCTGGAACAGGACCTCAGGTGACCACACCCCTCAGGGCCCCAATGTTCCCCAGTGTTATCTAAGTTTTACCCAGAAGTTACCCAGGTTTACCCCATGTTACCCAATCTTTACCCATGTTGCCTAATTTTACCCCATGTTGCCCAGTTTTACACAGTGTTGTGCCTTAGAGACAGGGCATGATGATGCGCAGCAATGCAGTGAAGCTGCAAGGGATCAGTGGTACATGCGTCAAGCTCTGCTGGTTTTGCGGCGGGTTATAAATACAAAGTTCAGACCTACAATGAGAAGCAGTCATGCAGATCTGCTGCTGAGCAGTTCACATACTTACGATGCAATGACCTGGAACACAAAGGCTAATGGCATTGATCAGGACAGTGACAGGTCCTGCAGAAAGTTTGCTGGCAGTCGTGTTGCTGCAAGCATTTGTCTGGATGATTATCTGATGGTTCCCTGTCAGGCATGGATACAATGGAACAATTCAGCTGGCATTGCGACATTGACAGTTCCAGCACCAACACTGATGAGCTGTCTTGTCACTCACACCAACAGCAGATCACATGTTGCACACCAATAACTCTGTCAGCTGAGCAAGCAGAATGCGACAAAGTTGCTCATGGCAACTTGATAGCTTCAAAATTTAGCCCGTTCACTAAATAGGGTGTCCCAATAGAGTATTGGGCGCAGCGTGCATCACACAGCAAATGTCAGTTCCAACTCCCTGGGCAGCCCGGTACAATGCTTGGCTGCTCATTAAATTGATGCCGAAAGGCGTAGTCTTTACTTTTCCTTTTTCTTCTCAGCTTCATTTTTGTGTGCAGAGAAATGGAGCAACACCGGCAGGAGCAGTGCCGGGGGTGGGTGGGGTTCAGCGTGCGCATGGCCCACCGTATCACTGCCGGCTGTGACATCCTGCTCATGCCCTCGCGTTTTGAGCCCTGTGGCCTGAACCAGCTCTATGCCATGGCTTACGGCACTGTCCCTGTTGTTCATGCGGTAAGCAGCCTTACGGCACTGTTCCTTTTGTTCATGTGGTAAGCAGCCAACAGTCTATCCACTTTGGCAGACAGGCCACTGTGAACAGCACATGCTGGGGCTTCAACACATATGTCAGCATGTATGGCTGGCTGTTCACCATGTCTTGCATAACACACTGCCATGTGCTTTTCCTGGACACAAAAATTGAGGCAAGTGCAGGCTGTGTTCCAGCACTTGTTGTGTGTCAGATTCAAGGTTGACACTAGCTTGTGAATGACAGCTGCTGATGGTTGAAGTCAGCAGATGTTACATGTTATACTTTCACATCGATGAACCAGGTGTGTTGTGCAAATGCAGGTGGGTGGGTTGCGAGACACTGTGAAGCCATACAACCCATATGACAACTCCGGCACAGGCTGGACCTTTGAATGGGCAGATGCTGGCAACTTCAGGGATGCTGTTGGCAATGCTCTTTACACATACAGAGAGTTCCGTGACTCGTTTGAGGCTTTACAGAAAAGGGGCATGGAGCAAGATCTGAGCTGGGACAATGCAGCTCAGAACTACGAGGAGGTGCTGCTAGCAGCCAAGTACCAGTGGTGATCTACATGTTATGTTATACTGGTAGATTGTCTGAACGTATGTCCGGGCGTACCACCATTCAGTAGGTGATATTAGCATCCAGCTTCACACAGCTCTCTGCAACCTGAAGTCAAGCTGTGTGAGCTGTGCAGTTTTGAGCACCTACAGTAAATAATGACCTGTAGATTTGCGCTGCAATGAGTCATGATTACCTGATTGACAATAATACAGCAGACATCAAGCCCTTTTCTAGTATGCCGAACTAGGTAGCAAGCACGCATTGATGACTGGTCTCAAGGCACAGGTGGCATGCCAATCAGCTAGACCTAACACTGTTACAAAATGTTGATTGTGCCACTACAGCTGCAGCTCAGTCAAGAGCATCACAAAATGCCACAGCACATCTGCTTAGATTGTCGGACCGGCCTAGAACCTGCATTCAAGAATGTGGGACGCGGAAGCAGCTCGCAATGCTGCATGCACAATTGGCATTCATGTATTGCACAGCATGCGGGGTTGTGTGAAGCTTGCGGTGCAATGGCTTACTGCGCATCGTTGGCCACTCAGTGTGTGACATGTACGAATGTCAAGCCAAGCAAAGGGTGCAGGCAGAGGGTTAACAAGAATGTAAGTCACATTGTACTGGGCTTGCTTCAAGCTGAACAATGATGCAAAGCACAGACAAAACACAAGCTGAAGTCTGATGGCAATCAAGTCACTGTTGAGCATTTTGTAAGGCGGGTCACAAATTGGCCATCAGAATAGATCAGGTCACGCATGACTAGATTTGCCAGCTGTCCAGGAGGTGACCTCCATCTTTCTGCCTCGAGACTGTTTGCTGTGCCCCTGTAGCGCATCATAATCAATGAAGACTTGCAAGCTCTCAAAACAGGACTACTGTTTACTTGCACAATGAGCAAGAGTTTGTTGCAGCATTACATCACGCGTACAAAATGCTGCTGCAGTCTCTATGCACTTAACACATGCGCATTGCCAGTCTGCCCAGCAGATTATGTGCTGGTCTCAGCAATGCAGAAGACTGCACAGGTTTGCCTAGCATGTCAGCTAGCAGTTATTCCGCTGCTGATGTGAACTCTGCTCTCACAAATTGTGGCTGCATCAGCAGTACTTACCCAGCGTGAAACACTGACAGGGGTGCTCTCACTGCAGAAGCATCACTGTTTGGGTGCACATTGAAGGAGCCACTCAGAGGAGCTGTCTCTGCCACCATCTGCATCAAAATGATGATTGAAACAAATTTGGCACTGCTTCTGTTTCAATTGTGAGCCCAAAATCTGAATGGACTTGGCAGCTAACACAATATGAACATGCACCGTGGCACACAGCTTCATGCAGAGAGCAACAGCATTGTCTTGCAGCATGCTGCTCTTGATGTGGTTGCATTCTGAATGCACTGGAACAAAGACACGCTCTGTGAAGCAGGCCTGGATGAAAGCACAGCGTGAAGACAGGTAGTACATCCAGACAATGCAGCTCTGGGCAGGGCTTGGGTGTGCACCATGGTTCAGTGAAGGTCTTCAAGACTCAGTCATGCAAAGGGGTCTATTCAAGACTCATTCATGCGAAGGGCTCTGTAATTGATGTGAAGGGCTCCATGAACCATACGAAGGGCTGCACCAAGGAATGCAGTTCCGAGCATCATTTTGCGGTGATGTACCTGGAATTTGGCAGGGTGTGCATCCTTGATAACTCCAGTGAAGCGGTCCAGCACCCAAGGGGGGATGCTGCCCTTCATCTCCAGCCTGTGCTGGACGGCCTTGCCTTTCACACTGTCACTTGCCCCCAGCACCTGCATTGTATGCAGCCACCAAGCTGTGCATGCTAAGCATTCGGCTGTGTAGCTGTTATCAGAAACCCACTGCATGCCTCTCATATTATAAACCCTTTGACGGGTAACCTGTACCTGATGCGCAGCTGCTGGCAGAGATATGGGGGTGTTGGAGCGGGTTAGGTGGGGGTGGGGTGGGGAGAGGCAGCAGAGGCAACAAAACAGTTTAATGTCAACCGTCTTCCCTGTATTCCTGCCAGCTCTCATGCCACATATATGCCGGTATGATTGACCCTGCCGATCCACTCCAAAATTGACCCTGCTGATCCACTCCAAAATTGCAATGGACGACAGCTGCACCCAGCTTGACTATTGTGGTGTTTTCCTCTCATTGATGTATGTGTGTCTTCACCCAGCAGTCAAGGCAGAAGCTGACCTTGGGGTGCAGTTGCTTCAGACAGGCACTGGGGAAGGGAACAGGGGCCATAAGCAGTGGCACGTCACAGTCCTCTCCACAGAATCTGCGGCTCTCATTGAAGAGGTACTCAAAGAGGCCTTGCACCTCCACAGGGCCCTCAAAGTACAGCAAGCTCTCCCTTGTGTTGTCCTGCTCGCGCCCACTTGTGCCTCCTTTCTGCATTCACCCAGGCATTGCACACAGTGTGATGCAGGTTTATGTGGAGTTCGAGGACTCTGAGCAAGCCTGACAGCCAGGTGTCTTGCTTGTGGTGTTCATGCTTACACTCAAATACCAAGAGTCTGTGCACTCATGATAGCAGGCTTTTGGTAGTATTTTGCATGCTGACACTGAGTTGCTGCATGTTTCTACCAGCAGCAGCAGCAGTTGTGTACAGCCCTGGGCATTGACAGCAGCCCATGGCTGTGAAGTGGGCTTTGACCTGCTTCCAACAGCTTGCACGCAATCTGTCAGGCTGATAGCCACAGCCTATCTATCAGGTCCTGCCTCCCCCTGAAGAGTCCCAAGCTCAGACTCACATTCAACTGTATGTACACAGTGCAAGGTGATCATGCCATGGCGTGGTCTTCAGGCATGCTACGATCAACAAACAATGCTGTATGCAGAGTGCATGCCGGCCATGTAGTCTGCAGACTGGTGGCATCATTGTGCCAGCTCAGACTGACAAGCCATGCTGCATGCAGAATGTCTGGTGACCACACCGTCTGGAGACTGGCAAGGTCATCAGGCAGGGTGAGGTCACCCTGGGGTTTCTTGGGGGGAGGGGCCAGAGGCAGGGTAAAGGTCAGCTGATACTGCTGCTGCATGGCCGTCCTCAGTCCCAAAGTGGACCTGCATAATGGGCAAGCTGTGATTTTGGCACTATGTGCTGTTGACTCTATTATACATTCAACACCTGTCTTCCCTAAGGGTCAGGTGGGTACATGTCTGAGTAGCTCCTTGTGTTGTATTTCACTACACCTTGATGTGGAGCCAGTGGTGACTCATCAGACACTCTGGCTTGAAAGCAAAGGTGTGTGTGGTGTGCGACAAAACCAAGCTGGTGGGAGTTCTGATTGCAACAAGCCTAATGTCCCATTGTTGTAGGACAGCCTGCTTTGTCTACTCATCTGAAAGAGTCATTTGTTTGCGTTGTCTTCTTCATGTGTTCCAGCCAAGTCCTACCTTGCTAGGTGTGCATAGAAGGGCATGTCATTTCACTCGGCACCCACAGAGATGAGTAAGAAACAGCTGTGAATTTTGTGCTGAAGATTGGTACAACATCAAGAGCATTAGCAGAGGAGCTATACAGTCACTGTATCACAGTGGCAAAGCGTGAGCTGACCTGGTGATGATGGCATGGAGACAAGGACGGCCTGCAATGCCAGCAGCACCAAAGAACACCATGTTCTGCTTCTGCTGGTGTGCTCCCTGCAGCCACAGTCGCCTGCATCATAACTCTATATGACAAAACCAAGGTACATACATAGAGAATGTATATATATATATATATATAAGATAGTCAACAACAACAACAAAAATGTCACCAGGTGGAGCAACTCCGCTGCTTGAACTTCAACTCTGTCTTTGAGCCCAGTGGACAGTCAGGCACTCCACATGAAAACAACAGCATAAAGGGGGCAAGTCAGGGGGCGTGTGGTCACCAGGGGTGTTGCAAGGTAGAAGGCATCACACTGGCGGTGGCGCAGTGCATGGTACAGCCCTCTGAAAGCATCCTTCCAGGCCGCCTCACGCTGCTCAAGCACATCTGCATTTGCCTTGCCTGAGCGCAGGGCTGCCAGTGTTGCAGGAGGGTAGCAGGTCTCAGGATGCTGCCAGCTCATGGTTGCTGACTCATACCTCTCCTGCAAAACAGCAATGCGTCACTTGTAGTAAGGAAAGTATGTTGTAGCAGGTCATAAGATGTTGGCTTGATGCTTGAAAGTGGGGGAAGTGAACGAGCCCTAGCTTGATAGGTTGCTAGGCATTGGGTGTGATGATAGCATGTGCTTCTGCACATTGGTCTTGTACTGATTTGACCTGAGGCACAGTTTGGAACAGCATGCAGTAGGATATGTGCAGCAAGATGCTGATATGGTGTCCTTGCAAAGTATGCTTGGCAAGCAAGCAAGTGACAGATGCAACCAGGCAGGCTACATGCTCAAAGACATTCAATGTGCTGTTGATGCATGTCCACTGTACTTGTGAACAGGGGTATGAGGGTACATGCTCCCAAGGGTAAAGGCATAGGCCAAACCTGCAAAGACCTCATGTCATCTGCTCCACAAGACGCAAATGCCCTGACTGCGGTGCTTGCTGCACAAACACGCGGCTTGTAGTAAACAGAGCTCAAACGCTTTTACATATACAGGCAGACGCGGCTGAACTTGCAGAGATGGTGCAAGTGGCTACTTGATGTGAATGAAAAACCACCCTTTGGGGGATGGACTGCTCTTCATAACAGATGTGAGTTGCACTCAGACAACTTCTTGACATGGGCAGCATGCCATACATGCACCAGCACTGCAGCAATATCCCCAATACAGTTAGCAAATCAGTTGCATCTCAAGCACAAACTGCTGTCAGTGATTTCTTGTCTGGACCCAAGTCTTGATGACAATGCACACAGCAGCAAAAAGAAATCACAACAGTGATACCAATGCAGCTGATGACAATGACGAGAAAATACCTGTACCAGCACTGACGCATGCGGCTTCTTCAGCCAATGCAAAGGGCTCAGGACTGGAGAACCTGACTGCTGTTTTGATGCTCCAGTCAAGTGGGGGCTCAGAAGAGGAGGGAAGGGTAGCAGGCTGCTGGTCAGCTGCCTTTTGCTGCTCTTGCAGTGCTGCTGCTGCAGCCTTGCTAAAGTGGTCTGAAGCGTCCTCTGCATGTAGGCTGAAGCCGCTGCTGAACAGCTGTTCTAACTACAGACACAGATAAGATATGGGTGAAGGCAGACACAGCTCGAGCAGCCACACTGACAAGGTGCAAGGTGCAGAAAGACATGGCCAAGCTGTGAACATGTGATTGAAGGTTGCAGGCAGGTTGTGCTCTGGCAGGGACAAAGTAGGGGCAGCCAAAGATTGGTTCCCAGGTGTCCTGCTGTGAGTTTGACTGCAAGATTTGCATGTGGGTGTCAGTCAGATGGGCAAGGCAAGAGCACTCAAGGTAGCAAAGCAACACATCAAACTCAATCGTGAGATGAGTTACTCTACAGGGTGACATTGTGCGCGGTAAATGAATGCAGACAAAGTAGAAGAAGACGCCAGCCGGGAAATGGTCTTACCCTGCTGGAAGAATCTATCTGAGGCTCCTGACATGCATTGGCGGATCTGGAGGTAATATCAGCAAATGTGCGCACTCCAGATGACTGAGCCTCTGGCCTACAATGACAGTCATGTGCAGGGGAGGTCAGCATGCCTCTGGCATGACACAATTTCTGGTGTCACTAATGTCAGGCTGGAATTTACCTTGCATTGGAAGCAAGTGGCTGTTCCTGCCTGATGATGTTTCCGATACCAGCAAAGCTTGTTGCACCCCTGCAGGAGTAAAGCACATGAGATCTCAGTGGCTCTGCTGCCACATAGGCAGATGTACTGATTGCTGCATTGTGATGGCTTGACACTCACAGCTTGATGCTAGGTGGCACGGCAGGCTGCTGTGCTGTTGCAGCGTCTGACAGCAGCGTGCCATGGTTCTGACGCTTGGTGGCTACATTCTCCTTCATGCATTGTGTCTGCACCACATATACTCTGTCAATAGATGAGTGACGACTGAAAGACTGATCAAAGCAAACTAGACTTGCACGTCACCCCTAGGTTGGCTTCAGCCTTTCTTTTGCCTGCTCGAACGCCTATGTCTTTCTGGCAAGGATAATGAGATGGTATTGGGATGACATTCTCTTTGTTTGCAGGTATCCTGTTCATGAGGACGCTCTGCGGCTGACGTATGACTTGACAGACGTGCTGTGCTCCTGACCTAAGCGACTTGTGCTTTCAAGCCCTTGTATCAGGTCGTAGTCTTCAGCTGCACGGTCTGCTTTTTCACTTCGTCCCTCCTTCGTCGGCCTGGCCAGGACATCCACTGTGCAAAGCTGTCTCTGCCGAGGTTCAAAGCACAGCGTTGTCAAAAACCAAATTGACCTGTGTTGTTGACCAGGTTGTTGACTCAAACGCAGCAGCATTTCGGATCCATCTCGTGCGTATGTGCTTCTGCTCAGGGACCTTGAGTGCTGTGCAAGCTGACTTGATCATTAATGTCACGCCGAGCGCAGGTCGAAAGTCTTCGAAGCAACTTCTGTTGTGCAATCCTGCTTTGAACTCGTTTTGTTGCTGCGTCGATTTGCCTATGTGAGTGAGCATTAGACGCCTCATTATGACAATGGCTCAGGTGCGACATGTTTCTCCATTTGTTCCCTGAAGTATCTGTGATTAAGCTTGCACTAAACGCTATTGCACAGCGCAGCCTGCTTGGGTGTCAGCAGCAGCTCTGCAGGGCACTCTGGCAGCATCTGCTCAGAATGTGGCAGCCTGCACTTGCAGCAGCAATTGTGAGAAGCGGCTTGCCCTGGCAACAGCTGTGGCTAAGCAACACATAGCTTTAGGGCTTGCGCCACAACACACTAGAGCTCTGAGAATCTTACCATCTCATGGAGTGCAGCTGCAGGTACAGGGCTGACACCATACCTCGTGCACGTCCTTGCTGTGCACCATTTCTCCCTTAACTTGCACTACATACTGACATGTCAGAGGTATTCTCATCAGGCAAAGCTGTGCTTTGCAAGTACACCTAAAAGTTGTGCCTGGCACTGGCTTGAGCAGGAAGTTTACAGTACAGTATTGCAGGAGCCTTACGCTGCTGTGGGCAAGCAGTCACAGCAGATGGCGCAGCTGCTGGAGCAGCAGTCACTGCAGATTCAAGCCCAGCAGGTATTTCCAAACAGCTGTTGATTTTAGGTCTGTAAACACGACACGAGCGCAGCACCTATGTACCAATGACTGCATCCAGCAGAAACATGATGGAAGCAGCATGCCCAATCGTTGAGCTCTAGCTAAGCCTTGTCAGGCAGCATATGCAACTTCAGCTGTTCAGATCGCAGTTCGGACTGCAGTCACTGCATGTAGCGTCTATCATAGAGATGATGTTGCCAGATGCTTGGTGTGCAGGACGCTTTGCAGAAGCTGCTGCAGAAGCGAGACTCCACTGTCAGCAGCAGCGCAACAAGTGCAAAGCACCTAGCTCACGCAGTCAATGCATCTGCTGCGAATGCCTCTGCAAATTCTACAGCAGACCTCCAACCTGTCAACCCTCGACCTTCTACCTCATTGCAGCCAGCTGCCGCTGTGGGCCCATATGTCCATCACTCTGCAGGCAAGGTCACAACCACAGCTACCACTTCAGCTGAGCGTGTTTCTGACATGCTGCAACCATCATTCGCTGGCAAACCCGGGTACAGCCAGACAGTAGTCGCATCTGAGCAGCAAGGCTCCATACCCTCTCTCAGTAAACACAGTAGCAATCAGGGCCCAGGCGGTGTGTCTGTCATTGACGGGCAGGCTGTCAGTCCCGCTGTGCAGCCAGAGCTGTACAACGCGCTGTATGCAGCTGTCACTGCCATTGTCCAGCAAGCTGGCTTTTCACAGGGTCAGCCAACCCAGCATAGCCTGAACAGCCACAGTTCTCACATTGAGCTTGTGCCGCCGCTGCAGCAGCAGCAGCAGCAGCAAAGTGTGTCCAAGGGGATGGTCCTGGACTCTTGCAGTGACGTCCATCAGGAGGATCAATCTACAGCAGGCAGATCAGGTGCTGTAAATGGCCCTCAAAGCATTCATTTGGAAGGTCCTATGGGCAGCTCAGTAGAAGGAACAGAAGGCAAGGCCACAGAGGGCGGGAAAGGCAGTGACAATGAGCAGCTACAGGCCTGGAAGAGTCAGATCC
>JAABUK010004136.1_pt1 | contig 23882 bp, 21 predicted proteins | sample 5559141 | NCBI WGS metagenome assembly JAABUK01 (sample SAMN10711869, study PRJNA513367) | rock metagenome | isolation source: Antarctica rocks | place: Antarctica: Victoria Land, Pudding Butte nord | collected 2016-01-03
GGCCAGTTCAAGGCGGCCGTCCTCGACTTCTTTGACCGGCTCCCCGAGTTTGGGCCAGAACTCGCGTCCCGAATGAAGCTCAAATTTCACGTCCTCGACTCGCAAAGCAATTCGTGACGAGTATAACAGGCACTTTCCAGCTCGCCCATGCGTACTTGCTTATTCTTATGCAGCCCGGTATGCTTCTCCTCTCGCAGCCCTTCCTGGGCGACCCCCATTTCGAGCGCAGCGTGGTGCTGCTGTGCCGGCACAGCCCGGCCGAGGGCGCGTTTGGCCTGGTGCTGACGCAGCCCACCAGCCTGCACCTGGGCGACGTGCTCGACCTGCCGCCGGGGGCGGCCTCGCCCGCCGCGGGCCTGCCCCTCTACACTGGTGGCCCCGTGCAGCCCGACACCCTGCACTTCGTGCACCAGCACGCCGGGCTGCCCGGGGCCACGCCCCTGGGCCAGGGCGTGTACTGGGGCGGCGACTTCGAAGCCCTGCTGGCAGGGCTGGCCCAGGGGCACTTCGGCGGCGATACAGTTCGGCTGTTCGTGGGCTATTCGGGCTGGTCGGCGGGGCAGCTGGAGGAGGAAATCGGGCGCGGCTCGTGGATAAAGCAGCCCGCCTCTGCCGGGAAAGTGTTTACTTTGGAGTCTGATGCGTTCTGGCGCACGATTCTGCGCGAAAAAGGGGGGCGCTACCGCGCCCTGGCCAACTATCCGCGGGACCCGCGCCTGAACTGATATTTTTTCTGACCTCCGTTCCGGCCGCCTACCCCCTCTTCTTTTCCCAACCCCACCTAGCCCCGGCCGCCGGTTATTTGCTTCGCTTTATGTTGCCCGAAGAAACCCCCACCCCCGCCTTCACCTCGCCCGCCAACCAGCAGGGTGCCACCCCGGCCCCGGCCACCGACCGCCTCAGCATCGTGGAAGCCCGCCTGGCCGAAATCCGCGCCCAGCAGTCGGCCGGCGCGGACGAGCCCACGCCCGCCGCCCCGACCCTGAGCGACACCCCGCCCGCCGCGGCCGTGCCCCCCGGCGGGGGGGCCACTCAGACCGAAGCCGACCCGCTGCTCTCGGAGCCCGGCCTGGCCGAAGCCCTGGAAGAGGCTCCCGCTCAGCCAGCAGACGCCGCCCCGGCCCCGCCTACCCCCCCCGCCAGCCCTGAGGCTACCCCCGAGGCCGCCGCCGCCACCGAAACGGCCCAGCACGTGCCCGCCGAGGTCGCCGCCGAGCACCTCTCGGCCCCCCAGGCCCGGGCCGTGGCCCACTACGGCGAGACCATGACGCCCGCCGCCCTCGACGCGGAGCCCGGGCCTACCCCCCCCGCTGACGCTGACGACGATACCGCCCCGGTGGCCCGGCTCGCTTCGGCTGAAGACCTGGAGAATGCCCCCGGCGGCGTGGCCACGCTGCCCACGTCGGCCACCGCCACCGCCGCTACGGCCCACCAGGCCGAGCTCGACCACCAGCACGAGGCTGGCGGCGAGGAAGGCGACGACTACGTGCCCGAAACCCCGGCCCCCGATTTTGCCGGGCTCGACCTCGAAAGCCAGGCCGCCCACCTCATCGACCTGTTGCGCCGGCCCGACGCGCGCCGCAACCGCCAGCAGATTTTCGACCTTAGCCGCCAGTACGAGGCCAACGTGGCCGCCGCCCGCGCCGCTTCGCGCCAGAAGCTGACCGAAGATGCGAACGCGCCCCAGGAGTTCAGCTTCCAGCCCCCGGCCAGCCAGGCCGAGCTGAATAAAGCGTTGCAGGAATTCCGCGAAGGCCGCGCCCGTGATGCCAAGGCCGAAGACCAGAGCCGCGCTCAGAACCTGGCCCGCAAGCAGGAGCTGCTCGGCCAGCTACGCCAGCTCGTGGAAAGCGCCGAAACCAAGGACAGCTCGCAGAAGCTCAAGCAATTGCAGGCCGACTGGAAAGCCACCGGCCCCGTGCCCCAGGCCGACAGCCAGGAAACCTGGAACACCTACCACGGCCTGCTCGACCGCTACTACGCCAACCAGGGCCGCTTTTATGAGCTCAAGGAGCTTGACCGCCGCCGCAACCAGGAAGCCAAGGAAGCCCTCGTGACCCGCGCCGAGGCCCTCAAAGATGCCCCTGGCATCAACAAGGCCCTGGATGAGCTCAAGAAGCTGCACGACGACTGGAAGCACATCGGGCCCGTGCCCGGCGAGCAGCGCGAGCTGCTGTGGCAGCGTTTCCTGGCCGCTTCGGAGGCCGTGCATCTGCGCCGCAAGGAGTTTGTGGACGTGCGCTCGGCTCAGGAGCAGCAAAACCTGACCGTGAAGCAAGTCCTGCTGGAGCGCGTGCTGCCCTTCGCCGACTTCACCACGGAGCGCGTGAACGAGTGGCGCTCGCGCACCGACGAGCTCCAGGAAATTAAGAAGGAGTGGGAAGCCGCCGGCCCCGTGCCCCGCGCCCAGGCCGACCAGCTTAACAAACAGTACTGGAACGCCTACAAGGCCTTCTTCAACCGCAAGAATGAGTTTTTCAAGAGCCTCGACTCGGAGAAGAACGCCAACCTCCAGGCCAAGTATGCCCTCATCGAACAGGCCGAGGCAGCCCAGCAAAGCGCCGATTTTGACGAGGCCCGCGGCGTTATCATCCGGGTGCAGAAGGAGTGGAAGGACGTGGGCCGGGTGCCCGAGAAGCAGGCCGACAAAATCTGGAAGCGCTTCCGCGCCGCCTGCGACAGCGTGTTTGAGCGCCCCAAGCAGGAAACCCGCCAGCGCGAGGAGCGCCAGTCGGCCGCCAGCACCGAGCAGGTTACCCGTTTGGATAAAGTAGCGCGGCAGGTGGCCGCCCTCTCGCCCACTACCCCCGGTACGCTCGAAGATTTCCGCGCCATTATCGCTGACTGGCAGGAGCTTGACACGACTACCGCCGGCACCTCGGACCGGGGCGAGGAGCAGTTTATCACTCTTATGGGTAAATACCTGAACCAGACGGCCGGCATTACCCCAACGGATAAGGAGGACCTCATTTTCCAATTGGAAATAGCTCGCCTCAAAGCCCGGCCCCAGGCTCAGCAAGCCTTTACCCGCAAGGAAACCGGCCTGCGCCGCGAAATTCAGGAGCTGGAAAACGACGTGGCTACCCTGCAAACCAACCTCGACTTCTTCGCCCGCTCCAAGAACGCCGACCAGCTGCGCCAGGAGTACCAGGGCCGCATGGCCGAAGCCCGCACCCGCATCGAGAAATTGAAAAAACAACTCAAGCAGCTGCGGAGCTAACCTCTTAGCCCCTACCAGAAAAGGGACGCGCCGGGCGGCGCGTCCCTTTTTTATTACCCGCCAGGGTTGACCCGTTGCGCTTTGCGGCTTACTTTTGCCCCACGATTAAGCCTCCTTAGCTCAGTTGGTAGAGCTTCTGACTTGTAATCAGAGGGTCGTTGGTTCGAGTCCGACAGGAGGCTCAGGCTTGTGGTACCGGAACGCCCGGAAAATGCTTCCTCCCGCCCAGGAGCGCGTTTTCCGGGTTTTTTGCGTCCGGGCTAACCGGTGGACCTGGGCGCGAAACGTTCACTTTGGGGCGCGAGCGACGCTACCCCCAAGTATGGTTACCCAATTCGTGCTGCGCACCGATAAGAAAGACACCGCCGGCCGCTGCCCGGTGCAGCTGCTCATGTACTTCGAGGGGGCCCGCCTCAAGTGCGCGACCGGCGAGAAATGCAGGCCCGCCGACTGAAACGCCGACCGGCAACAGTTCCGGCGCTCCTACCCGCTGGCCGAGGAAGCTAACCAACTGCTGGCCCGGCTCACAGCCAACGTACTGGCGTGGTGGCGCACGCAGCGGGCGGCGGGCCACTCCCCTACCCTACCCTGGCCAGTTTGAGTTTGCGCGAGGCGCTGAAGCCAGCGCCGGCGATGGTGGCCACGGCACCTGTTTCGGTGGCCGTGGCCTACGAGCAATACCGGGCCGCGCTCAAAGCCCGTGGCTACGCCTGGGAGACGCTCCGGCAGCACGTGGTGGCGCGCAACCTGTTCACCAGCTTTGAAGGCCCACAGCGGGCAGCTGCTTTGCCGACACCTACCACTGGCACGACGGGGTAGGGCCCACCGCCCAGCGCCCCAAAATGCTGAACCTGTGATAAGGCAATACCCTGGAAGACAAGGGTTTCGGCACCCACGAGTTTATGGAGCTGTGCGGCCTGCTCGCCACCAGGCCCTACCTGGCCGCCAACGTGGGCAGCGGCGCGGCGCGGGAAATTGCCGGCTGGATGGAGTACCTCAACCCGGATGAGGACACGCCGCTGGTGCAGGAGCGCCGGAAGAACGGCCACCCCGCGCCCTGCTACGTGAGCTGGTGGGGCATCGGCAACGAGAGCTGGGGCGGCGGCGGCAGTCTCCAGGTCGATGGCCGGGTGCGGACCGTGCGCCGGGTGCGGACCCGCCCGGCCAGCGCCATGCGGTAGGGACAGGCGAGTAGCTGGTCCGGGCCACGTTTCTACTCCCTACCCCCAGAAACCGGGCCGGCGGCGGGGCCTTTCCCGCACGTGGCAATGCGGGCAAAGTCTTTGCCCTGAAGCAGTGGATTATAGCGGCAAAATACCTGAAGCACGAAGCCAGGGGTAGGCCCTGAAGCTGGCAACCACGAACCTGGGCCTTAGTTTTGCCGCCAGTGCAGGAGCAGGCCTGCCGATAAAAGGGGCACATGCATGAGTAGGGTATTTGGGGAGCTGACTTTTTGGCGGCGCGGCCAGGCGGCTAGCCTGTGGCTGATGCTGAGCCTGCTGACGCTGCAATGCCAGCGCCTGCCGGGGGTAGGGACCGGCCAGCTCCCGGTAGTGGTCCGGCCCGCCGGCACCACGCGGGCCCTGCTCATTCGGGCCACGCTGCTGCTGCCGCACCAGGTGCTGGCCCCCGGCGAGCTGCTGCTAGATGCCCAGGGGCGCATTGCCTGCGTCGGGCCCGACTGTAGCGCGCACCCCGCGGCCCAGGGGGCCACCGTGCTAGAGGCGCCCGGCAGCGTCGTCTCGCCGGGCTTACTCAATGCGCACGACCACCTGCCTTTCGACCACCTGGGGCCCTTGCCGGTGCGCGGGCACTACACCAACCGCCACCAGTGGCGAATGGGCCTCGACGGCCACGCCAGGCTCGTGGCCTCCCCCGATAGCACCCCGGCCAGGCTGGTGTGGAGCGAACTGCGCCAGTTGGTGGTGGGCACTACTTCCATAGTTGGCGGGGCGCCCGCGCCCGGCCTGCTGCGCAACCTGGACCGGGCAGGCCAGCGCCTGGGGCTTACGGGGCCGGCCGTCCAGTACCTCGTGTTTCCACTCCTGGATAAGCCAACCGGCCCGCGCCTCAGCGACTGCGGCTACCCGTTGTTTGCCAAAGCCCCGGCCCTACCCCCCTCCGGCCCGGTGGGTAGCCTGGTGCCCCACGTGGCCGAAGGCACCGACGCGGCCACGACCAACGAGTTTCGCTGCCTGGCGGGCCTGCTGCCCGGCAGCTACCAGGCGCTGCCCGATGGCAGTGCCCTTATCCACGCCATTGCCCTGGCGCCCAGCGACGCGCGGTGGCTGGCCGCCCACCGCATGAGCGTGGTGTGGGCGCCGCACTCCAATCTGACGCTTTACGGCCAGACCGCCCCGGTGCTGCGCTACGACTCGCTGGGCATTAACCTGCTGCTGGGCACCGACTGGGCACCCACCGGCTCGGCCACGCTGCCCGAGGAACTGCGCTACGCCGCCGCCTACAACCAGGCCCGGCTGCACGGCCATTTCACCGACCAGCAGCTCTGGCAGATGGTCACCGGCCACGCCGCCCAGGGCCTGGGCCTGGCCGGCCAGCTGGGCGAGCTGACCGTGGGCGCGTGGGCCGACGTGGTGCTCTACGACGGGCGCGGGTGCGCTACCCCCTACCAGGCCGTGCTGCGGGCCCGGCCCGCCAGCACGCAGCTGGTGCTGCGGGCCGGGCAGCCGCTCTACGGCAACGCGCGGCTGCTGCGCCGCCTGCCCGCCAGCCGCGGTCAGGGCCAGGCCATCCGGGTAAGTCGGGGTGGGCCGCGCAAGCGCATCATCCTGGGGCCGGAAGTGCCCATGACGCTCCAGGAGCTGCGCCGCGCCAACCGCGCGTCCCTTCCCCTGGACCCTACCCCGCCGGACCCGGCTTGGTAGTCAGCAGCATGGGCTACCCCCTAATGGCTATGGGCAGCCAGGGACGGCGCCTCTCAGCAAAACTTTGCCTGGCCCCGCGCTGGCAAACGCATAGGGCAAATTTCGGGTCAGTGGCCAAGGGATAGAGACGCGACCTTTCGCGTCCTCCCAGTAGGAATCTTTCGGTCCAGCCAGCTGATTCTCCTCGGATTCCTGAGTAGCTGCAACGCTGCCGTTGTGGCTGCGCAAACCTGCGAGGGCGGCCGTGCGAAAATATTTTTTACGCCAATGCTGAAATTCCCCTCCTTACGCCCTTACTTGCGGCGCCAATTGCTTTAGCAAAAAACCTTGGCTACTGCCCAGTATTCTTAGCTCACCCACCGTGCGTCTTCACCTGTATCTTGCCGCCAGCCAGGTAGTCCCGTTTGACTACCTACCCACGCTGAAAAGTGCCTTTCACCGCTGGGCGGGTCACAACGAAGCGTTGCACGACGGCCTCTCGCTCTATTCCTACGCCTGGCTGCGCGGGGGCCGGGCCGGGCGCGGCGGCATTCGCTTCGCGGAGGGGGCCAGCTGGTTTATTTCCGCCCCCGACCAGGAATTAATTCACCAGCTGGTGAGCGGCGTAGTGCGCGCGCCCGACCTCGGCCTGGGCCTGCGCGTGCGCGACGTGCGAATGCAGGAAGCCCCCGCGTTCGCGGCCGGCGAGCAGCCGTTCCGGGTAGCCAGCCCCGTATTCATCAAACACGAAACGGCGCGCGGCCAGCCCGCCGACCACCTCCTGCCCGGCCACGAGCTGGCCGATGAGCTGCTCACCGCTACCCTGCGCCACAAGCTGCGCCAGGCCGGCCTGGCCGATGCGGGCGCGGCCGTGCGCTTCGACCCGGCCTACGTGGCCTCCGCCAAGCGCAAGCTCTTTCGCTACGAGCAGGTGCAGTGCCGCGCCAGCAGCTGCCCCGTGCTGGTGAGCGGCAGCGCCGAGCAGCTACAGTTCGCCTGGGAAGTGGGGGTAGGCCACTCCACGGGCATTGGGTGCGGGGCGCTGGTATGAGCAAGCAGCCGGGTAGGGCTGCTTTTAGAGCAAACGCTACTCGCTGGCTTTGCCCTGGGCCTGCTCCCGAATGCGGCGCATCATCTCCTCGCGGGTGACGACCCGCCCTTTTTGAGCAAGTAACCGTCTCCAGGCATCTTCCGCGCCCGGCCCCTGAAACGGATTGTGAAAGCTAGGCGCGGCAGAGGTAGTGCCGGACTTCGGCGACGGTTCCGGCGACTTTGACGCCGAGGGCTGCAAATTTTCCGGTGTTTCCATCATATGTCAAAGCTACGAAAAGAAATCGACCCTTGTCAGTAAAACCAAATAAGCGCCATACGTCCGGAAAATCTGAGGCTGTCTCCGGCTCAACCACCGTTATCGGGTCAGCTATATACCGCGCGTACCTGTGCGATAGTGATGCCAAGGCGCTGTAGTTCCACGGCGCTAAGCTGGCTCACATCGAGGTCAGGCGTGGGATTGAGGTTTTCCATAGGGTTTCCGTATGTGCTAAAAACGGGCGGGCTACCGTAGTCGCCCGCCCGTTCCAGCCGGTCCGATTGAGTTCCCTAGTTCAACATTTTCAATTCCGGTTAGCGACTACAAAGATAGGCTTCAACAGCGCCTTTTTGATGAAATTTTAATTCTCTAGTTCAACAGGGAATAAAAACGAGTACCTTGCTGCTCCAACCATGCCAAATCCACTTACTCATGGCTAATCTGCTGCTTGACCTGCTGCTCCCTCCGCCCGATTTTACGGCTCGTGGAATACTGGAAATAAATGCCTTGGCGCCTCTATCGATGGTGGCCAAGATGCCGGGCAAGTACTACACCACCCAATCGCAGCCAACGGAGGTAATGCTCCTTGGGGCATTGGAAAATGCCCTGGGCTGGCACTTGGGCGAAGTAGAGCGCAACCAGCTTATTAAAACATTGGAGAAAAAGCACAAGCGCAAAGCGCAAGCGTCGGGCGTCGGGTTTCGCAGCCTGCTGCAATTGCACGTGCGCTTTGGCGTAATGGTGGTGCCGCCGCTGCTGCACTACGACGATTTATGGGCACGACATACGCGCGATACTGGTGAACCATTGCTAGGCGGCAGTAGCAATTACGACAGTCAGCTAATTGCTCTAATGGGCGACTTCAAAGCGGGAAAAATTAAAATCAAAGAGTCCGCTCAAGCGCAGAAGAAAGTTTTGCTTAATGAGTATGAAGAAAACGCCCTAATACACATAAATGCTGTGCGTCCCCATTTCCCACAATACTATTCTAGTCCGACGCTTCGTGGTTACGTCGAGCCGCAAGGCCCTTACCGGGTAGGCATCGAAACCTCTCCAGCACTTGCTACCGCCTTACGGGCGGCAATTGCCGACCCTGCTGCGCCACTCTACCTCGGCTCTAATGATGGCTGGATTGAACTTGACTGGCATGAATAAGAAACCAACGGATGCACAACCAGGCCAAATGAAACTGTTTGGTAGCACCACCGAGCCGACACAGCGGCCAGTTGCGTCCACTCCTGACGTAACTGGCCTTGCGCTATCAGATTTGAGTGCGGAAATGCTGCATTCTTACCCGCGTTATGGGCTGGCGGTAGCGGCCTACTTATCTCAATTAGCCGAAACAGCAACCGAAGCGGAATTACGGACTGCTTTGGTGCGGGCTATTGAAGCTGGGTTGGGGCGGTTTCGGATGCGCACCTGGAATAATTCTCTGCACGATAAGGTGTTGAAGTTTGAGCCCGTCCATTTGGATGAACTTGTAGACAAGCCCCAATTGGTGCAATCGGCGGGCTTAGCTCCTAAAGAAGGCATTTACTTATTTCCAACTTTAGTAACAACGGATGGCACTGCAAAAGACACTTTTGAGAATGCACAGAAAATAGTGCAGCAGCTTCGAGGCACAATCCCACTCGCAACTTCTACTAAGCTTAGTCGCTCATTTGCTCCAACCACGGCTAAGCTTAATAACGGTAAGGCCTCACAAAGTCCGCCGCCGGGTACGCTGCTGGAAGCTGCTTGCGCCGTTATTACCACTGTTACACCACTAAAACCGGCTGCCTGGCCGGGAATAAACACAGTAATCATTCCTAATTCACCGCTGCCGCAACTCCGTGAATTCGTGGCGGTTTTTGATGGGATGCTGGGGCAGGAAACCGCTGATTTGATGTGTACGCGGGAGCGTCCGCTTACCGTGGCTGCTGCCCCAAAAGCAGATAGCAAAGAAGCCAAACCCGCCGCGTCGGAGTTTCGCCGGCCGCGCCTGCATTCGGGCAACTACCCCGACGCGCCCCGCGACGCGGGTACGTTTGGGCCGGTGGGGCTGCTGGGGGCCATTGGGCGCTGGGCGCGGCGCACCAAGCAGCAAGGCCGGGGCCGCGCGGTGCTGGACACGTTAGCCGGCCAGCCGCTGCACGTTATTTCCTACGACCAGATAAGCCAGGTGCGCTTCGACCATCACACCACGCGCCTAGCCCTGGACTATGACCTGACCGGCATAGTGGATTCGCTGTATCTGGGTACCCGCTTTTACTCGGAAGCAGGTAATCCCGGCACTCCGTTCGGCAAGCCGGAATTCAAAACCTTCTGCCTGATGGCCAGCCGCTTTCTCCAAAGCTTTACCACGGCCGCTTTCATTGATTTTCTGGCCTTTCGGGCCGAATACGCCGCTGAAATTGAACCACTTTTTACCGAATATTTCCGCACCATGAAACCTGAAATTGTAGAGTCGGCCGGCGAACTTGGGCGCTGGCTTAACCGCACGGCGTATTTCGCGGCCAGGGCCGAGGCTGAGGATTTTCCTTCCAAGAAAAAAGGCAAAGACCAGCAAATCAAGGAGGGCAAGGCAAAAATCCTCGTGGTGCTGGAAAGTGCGGCTCTGAGCGCCAAGTCGCCCGAAGCCATGATTTCGCAGGTACTCACCCAAGCCGGGCGAATGTCGTTGGATGAAGCCCCCGATGAGGCCCGCCGTTTTGTGACTGCCGCCAACACGAGAGAAATCACTCACGACCAGGCCAAGCACTTGCTAATTGCTTATATGCGACTGCGTAGCGCGGGCAAAAGCAAAGCCGCTACGGACGAAACGGAAGAGGCTGGCAATGCCGCCTCCGAGCCGCAAACCACCGAAAATTACGACTACTCCGCCGACAACTAATTCACCTTCAAATTCCCTTTCACATGACTATCAAAGGCATTCTCGTTACGATGCTGGCCCCTATGAGCGACCACATCGCCAATGCAGGCGAAAAGCTGCTGGGCAATGCGTCGTCTATTAAGCGGCGGCCCGATGGGCGCGTGTACATTTCGGGCCAGATGCAGCGCCACGCGCTGTTTTCGGCCCTCGACCGCCTCAATGCCGACGACGAAGACCGGGGCCAAACCTACGTCTCGAACGGCGACGGCGTAACCAACGTGGTGGAAACCGACCTGCGTGCCGACCTCGGCGGCTTTTTGCAAACGTCGAAGGAAACGTATTCGGGGCGGCGCACCGCGCCGGTTTCAGCCACGCCGGCGGTAGCATTGGAATCAAGCAGTATAGGCCGCGACTTGCTGATTCGCCTCAAAATGGAAGCCGAAGGTGATTCCAGGGGACAAGCCGTAGCTACCCGCGAGTTTTCGCAGGACGACACGATGCTGATGAGCTTTTTTGTGGACGTGAGCGCCGTGGGTATCCGCAAGCGGTTCAGCTACGAAAAGGAATTACACGTGCGCACTGAGTACGTGCGCCACATCAGCGAGGCCGAACGCAAGCGCCGCATCCGGCTGGCCCTGGAAGCTACCGCTGCCCTGACCGACTACGCCAACCAAGCCCGCAACGCTACTAGCGGCGAGCCGCAGCAGGTATTATTAGTATTCGATACCCGTCTGTCACGCAAGGCTAGCCGCTACTTTAAAGCCACGGCGGCCGAACAGCGTAATATTTTGGCCGAATTGTCGGCGCGTGGTGCCACCTATTTTCTCGGTGATGACACCGCCGAAAGTGGCGACAGCACGGCTACCGCTTACCAAAAAGCGCAGGATTTCTTAGCCAGCAACGACCTCTACGACCCGGCCCCCGGCACGGCCGTGCAGAGTACAGCCGACTTTGAGAAGAGCGTGAAGCCGGAAAAAGCCGCCAAATAAGCGCCGCACACTTTACCCTCGCCCAATGGATTTGCTGGCTAAACCTGACGGAACGACCCTGGCCGACCATACCCAGCACGTGCGCGATGAGGTGGCGCACGTGCTGGCTGCCCGGCCGTTTCTAATCTATAAATACGCGGTTCGGACGGGGCAAAACCTCCCCGCGCTGGCCGATGCCTGCGCCCGCTGGCACGACGAAGGCAAAGCGCACCCAGCCTGGCAGCAGGCGTGCCGCAAAGACTTTGAACAAGCAAAGCGAACCGGCAAAGCACAGGGCCTGAACCTGCAAAAAAGTGGGGTGCGCCACGAATTTGCTTCTTTGGTAAAAATGCGCAAAGCAGAGCGCAATAAGTGGCCTCCCCCGATTACGTATGTCGCCGTGGCGGCACACCACGGCAAGTTGGGCTTTCGCTATCAAAAACGATGGGCCGATGACCCGGCATTTAAGCCGTTCTGGTACGAGTGGTTTTTACCTCTTAGCGCCGAGTTGCAGCCGGACCGGCCCGCCGATTTTGACCAGGCCATTGCCCGCCGTTACGAGTACGGCGGCCTGCGGGCCGTGCTGCGTTTAGCCGACCACCGTGCTAGTGCCCAGGAGGCGCAACAGGAAGCGCAGCGGAATGCCAACATACCAGCGGTGCCACAACTAAGCGCTTTTCGCTACAAATTTCCCTGGGACAAACAAACTGGCGTTCAGACGTTGATTCCCAACTTTTGGGACGAACCCTTTGCGCTGTTGCGGGCACCTACCGGCGCGGGCAAAACCGATGCCGCCTTGCTATGGGCGCGGCGGCAGGTAACGACGGGCCGCGCCGACCGGTTGGTGTGGGCCATGCCTACCCGCTTCACCGCCAATGCACTGTACATCAGCACAACCGAAACGCTAAGCAGTACCGGCCTGTATCATTCCAGCGCGTGGTTCCTGGCCCGACAGCGCGCTCATGAACAGCGTGAGCAAGGCCAGCAGCCCGCCGCGTGGAAGCAGGAACTCGACTATGCCCGCCTGCTCGAAACGCCTACTACAGTAACGACAATTGACCAGCTTTGCTTGGCCCTGACGGCCACTCGCGAAGACCACCACGCAACGTTTTGGAATCTTGCCCATTCGTGCGTCGTGGTTGATGAAGCCGATTTCTACGACGATTTCACGCAACGAAACATTGTGGTGCTGCTGCGGGCGTTGCGGCTATTGGGAGTGTCAGTGTTGCTGATGAGCGCCACGCTCCCCGCGTCGGCGCTGGAACTGTATGCCCTTTCGGGGCTACGGGCCACCAAAATATGGGAAGACCTGACCGATTACGACCGAACTCGTTTTCGGCTGTACCGGGCCGGACCAGCCGAACAGCCTGACGAACTGGCGGCCCTGCTCGAACGCGGCCTGAACGGCGAACCGCTTATTATTTACGCCAATACCGTGGGACGGGCGCAGGCGTATTGGGATTGGTTTCAGCGGCCAGACATGAAGTATCAAATCGTGCTTTATCACTCGCGCTTCACCGAGCCGGATAAAAAAGAAGTGGAGGAAAAGTTACTAGCCATGCTGGGTCCGAATGCCTGGAAAACCAGCAACCCGACGGGCGTAGCCATTCTGACCCAAATCGGCGAGTTGAGCGTCAATATTAGTGCCGACTTGATGGTGGCCGACTTGTGTCCGACCGACCGATTGGCCCAGCGGGCGGGGCGTTTATCACGGTTCCAAAATCGGCACGATGGGCAGCCTAAAGTAGTGGGCGAATTGCACTTGGTAACGCCCCAAAAGACCGATAAGAAAGGGGAGAAAAGTTTCTACCCCGCTCCCTACGGCCATTATCGGCAGGGCCAGGGCTGGCTAACCAGCGCGGTACTTGACCAAGCAGACGAACAACTGATAGCGGGCGAGTATTCGGCCCGGCGGCTGGTGGATTTGGTGAACGACTTATACCCCAAAGTGATGGAAGAAACCACCGATGTATGGACCAATCGCAAGGCGCTGGAAACCGCTATTGTGGCTAATTGGCTGCTGCTGCCAAAAGCCGAAACCGAACAGGATGATGAAGAGACCCACAACTGGAAAAGCCGCGATATTGGCCCGCAGAAAGTCGTGTACGCAGCTACTAATTTCTCGGCATTTTTGGATGAGGGCGACCCGTTAGTTTTCACTAATTCATTTGCCTTCCGGGAATGGGCACTTCCTCACGCCATTGCGATACCAGCGTACGATTTTAGCCGGGCGCAAAAGGCTGGCAAGCTGGAAGAAATTATAATTCACGTCAATCAAGAACCAGAAAAAATCTGGTCAGTGAAAGTTGATTATTACGACGGTTTACAAGGATTAAGATTTGACAAATCACCCAGCAATGAAGATGAATAGCTGATTACCTCCCCGCCATGCGCATCACCGGCAAGCACATCAACTACTACCATATCTGCCACCGCAAGCTGTGGCTGTTTCATAACGGCATCAGCTTTCAGCAGACGCACGACAACGTGGCCGATGGCACGTTGCTGCACCTCACGGCCTACCCGCAACGGGCGCAGCGCTACCGCGAAATCCAGCTGGATGGTATCAGGATTGACTTTTACGACCCCGTGGAGCGGGTGGTGCACGAAATCAAGCGCAGCAATAAGCTGGAAGAAGCCAGCGTGGCCCAGCTTCAGTTCTACCTGCTGACGCTGGAGCGCCACGGCGTGCCGGAGCCAACCGGCCTGCTGGAATACCCAAAAACTCGCCGCGTGGAAAAGGTCGTTTTGACGGCCGCCGACCGGGTGGCCATTGCCGAATGGGAAGTGGCCATTGAGCAGCTGGTAACACAGCCAGCTTGCCCGCCGGTCATCAACAGGCCATTCTGCAAAAACTGTAGCTACTACGAGTTCTGCTACTCGGGCGAATAAACTTACCCCCCTACCCCCCCAAAGCAGCCAGCCGCACAGCGGCGTATCCGTTTCATCCGTTAAATCTGTTTGCATCTGCGGTGAAGAAGACCTACTACCTCTTTAACCCCGGCCGCCTCTCGCGCCAGGATAATACCCTCAAATACACCGCCTACGATGAGGCCGGGGCCGAGGACCAGACCCGCTTCCTACCCATCGAAGACGTGGCCGACCTCTACGTATTCGGCTCGCTCGATGCCAACTCAGCCCTGTATAATTTCCTGGGCAAAAATGGCGTGTCGGTGCATTTTTTTGACTACTACGAGCACTACACCGGCTCGTTTATGGCTAAGGAATACCTGCTGGCCGGCAAGCTGCAAGTAGCCCAGACGGGCCACTACACCAGCACTAAAAAGCGCCTCGTGCTGGCCCGCAAGCTGGTGGAGGGCGCGGCCTTCAACCTACTCAAAAACCTGCGCTACTACCAAAGCCGGGGCCGGGTGGTGGCCGAGGAAATCGCGCAGATAGAGCTGTACGTGGCGGCCCTACCCCATGCCACGACGGTGGCCGAAATCATGGGCTACGAGGGCAACATTCGCCAGACGTATTACCGCTGCTTCGAGCAGCTGGTGAGTGTGCCGGGCTTCACCTTCGGCTCGCGCAGCACCCAGCCGCCCCAGAACGAGCTAAACGCGCTGTTGAGCTTCGGCAATATGCTGTGCTACGCGGCCTGCCTCTCGCAGATTTACCACACCCAGCTCAACCCGACCATCTCATTTTTGCACGAGCCGGGCAGCCGGCGCTTTTCGCTGGCCCTCGACATGGCCGAGATTTTCAAGCCCCTGCTCGTGGACCGCACCATCTTTCGGCTGCTAAATAAAAAGGAGATTCAGCCCCGCGACTTCGTGCGCGAGCTCGACGGCTGCTTGCTGAAGGAAGCGGGCCGCAAAACGTTCGTGCGCGTGTTTGAGGAGCGCCTTAAGGAAACCATCCAGCACCGCCGCCTTAATCGCGCGGTCAGCTATCAGCATCTCATCAAGCTGGAGTGCTACAAGCTCACCAAGCACTTGCTGGATATGGAAGAATATCAACCGTTTAAAGCCTGGTGGTAAGCCCCTATTCTACTTCACCATGTACATAATCCTGGTATACGATGTGAAGCAGCAGCGCGTGGGCCGGATGCTGAAACTCTGCCGCCGCTACCTGCACTGGATTCAGAACTCCGTCTTTGAGGGCGAAATCAGCGAAGTAAAGCTGGCAGAGCTACTGGCCAAAGCCCGCACCATTTTGGATGAGGAAGAAGACAGCGTAATTCTCTTTAAAAGCCGCACCCAGCAGTGGCTGGAAAAGCAAGTAGTTGGCCGCGAACGCAGCCCGTTGGATACTATTTTGTGAACTGGGTTGGTCGTCGGTCGGCCAACTGCCCGGCAGTAAAGCCTTAGCTACTTTCAGGCTATGCCCTAAAATACTGATTTACAGAGTCGTCTCTACCCAGAGCAAATCCTACTACTGGTCACCGACGACTTTCGCTCTTTGTTCAAAAACTAAAACCGCCATTTGCAGGCCACCAAGGCGTATACTTGCACTGAGTTTGACGGGCTTCAATCGGACCGTGTGGAATTGAAATTTCATCGGGCCTACCCTACCCTGAGCGCCTATGAGGCTTCAATCGGACCGTGTGGAATTGAAATTGACGAGCTGCGCGGCCCTGCTGCGCCGCCTGGACGCTTCAATCGGACCGTGTGGAATTGAAATCTAAAGATTGGTATTTTTATTTCCCGACCTATTTCTGCTTCAATCGGACCGTGTGGAATTGAAATCATAAAAACTTGGTGCGGCCGGTTAGCTTATTTTGCAGCTTCAATCGGACCGTGTGGAATTGAAATTTAGCTCTGTCGATTATGAGCACCAACGCCTACCCTGCTTCAATCGGACCGTGTGGAATTGAAATGTTTCAGGGCGACAGCTACCTGATTCCGGTAACCGAGCTTCAATCGGACCGTGTGGAATTGAAATTCTACCCACGTGCCTGACGCCCCGCAAGCCACCGCCGGCTTCAATCGGACCGTGTGGAATTGAAATGTCAACGGCATCGGGGTATTCGTTAACGGCCTGGCCGCTTCAATCGGACCGTGTGGAATTGAAATGCTGCCAGTCGATGGTAGGAGCCATCAGCCAGCCCAAGCTTCAATCGGACCGTGTGGAATTGAAATGCGTGCTTTGCTTGCTGAGCCAGGCGGTAGGCGTCGCTTCAATCGGACCGTGTGGAATTGAAATGCATGAATTTTCTGGATGATTCCAACGCCGACCGGAGCTTCAATCGGACCGTGTGGAATTGAAATCCGGCCGGCACCGGCAGCGGGGGTAGCTGCACGTTGGCTTCAATCGGACCGTGTGGAATTGAAATCTGTTTTACGGCGTGGATACCCAGGCAGTTGACCGTCGCTTCAATCGGACCGTGTGGAATTGAAATAGGTGGGCGCGGTGGCTACTACCCTGGTTACCCGCTGCTTCAATCGGACCGTGTGGAATTGAAATGGCTTCGTCCGTTACGGGGGCCGTGTTGGCTACCGCGCTTCAATCGGACCGTGTGGAATTGAAATAGGTGGGCGCGGTGGCTACTACCCTGGTTACCCGCTAGCTTCAATCGGACCGTGTGGAATTGAAATTACTTTTGCACTTAACCTATTTTACCTTGTCACATGAGCTTCAATCGGACCGTGTGGAATTGAAATACGACGAGGGGGTAGCCTGCAACTGGTCCAATCCAAGGCTTCAATCGGACCGTGTGGAATTGAAATGTTTTGGTGCTCAGCAACGGTGCGAACGTCATCGGGGCTTCAATCGGACCGTGTGGAATTGAAATTAACGCGTAAGCTCGATAAGCGGTCCGATTCGGTTTGCTTCAATCGGACCGTGTGGAATTGAAATGGAGTTGCGCACGTTCGAACGAAGGATGAGCGAATGTGCTTCAATCGGACCGTGTGGAATTGAAATGGCCTGGCGGCACGCTGAACGACCGCACGCCGAAGCGCTTCAATCGGACCGTGTGGAATTGAAATACCGCAAGAAGCTGCTGGCCATATTAACTGAAATTGGCTTCAATCGGACCGTGTGGAATTGAAATATGAAAAAGGAAACGCATAAGTTTACTTCGTTCGAAGCTTCAATCGGACCGTGTGGAATTGAAATGTCTGCCGTAGCTACGCGCGTAGCGGCCGGAATGACGCTTCAATCGGACCGTGTGGAATTGAAATAGCCAGGCCACGGCCGCCCCGCCAATCACCTGCGTGGCTTCAATCGGACCGTGTGGAATTGAAATGACGCTGGCCGAACTCATTGCCAAACTCGGACCACGGCTTCAATCGGACCGTGTGGAATTGAAATTTAATCGGACCCCGTTGGGAATCAATCGGACCAGTAGCTTCAATCGGACCGTGTGGAATTGAAATTGGAACAGGAACCCTACCTGCTGCTCTGGAGCGGGCGCTTCAATCGGACCGTGTGGAATTGAAATACGGACGCCTCGGGGGCCGCTTATATCACCGCCGTGCTTCAATCGGACCGTGTGGAATTGAAATGCTGGCCGCTACCGCGCTTTTCGTGGTAGAAATCGGTGCTTCAATCGGACCGTGTGGAATTGAAATCTATGTGAAGATGAGCCACCGCCCCGACCCCAAACAGCTTCAATCGGACCGTGTGGAATTGAAATGATGCGTTCCAGATGGACACCTACCCGCTCCCCAACGCTTCAATCGGACCGTGTGGAATTGAAATTACACCGTCAGCGAGCCGCGCGATTTGGGCAACGACGCTTCAATCGGACCGTGTGGAATTGAAATACGGATGGCAGATACGCCCACCGCTGGCCCTTGACTGCTTCAATCGGACCGTGTGGAATTTAAATTAGCTTACGTAATATCTTCGGTAGTAGTGTCGAACTGCTTCAATCGGACCGTGTGGAATTTAAATTCCGAAGCCCCCGCGCCAGCTGGCCGGGGGCTTTTTAGCTTCAATCGGACCGTGTGGAATTTAAATAGCAGCTCGTCGTTCTGGCTCCAAAGCTTCTCCAGCGGCTTCAATCGGACCGTGTGGAATTTAAATTCGGGATGACGCAGCTTGATGGTAATCGTGTCCTTGCTTCAATCGGACCGTGTGGAATTTAAATCCACGTGCCGAGCATCGACGTGGCCGACCTGCTGCTGCTTCAATCGGACCGTGTGGAATTTAAACTCGCTACGGGCTGGCAGAAGTTTACCGTAGGCGCCGCTTCAATCGGACCGTGTGGAATTGAAATACCCGGACGTCAATTCACGCCCTGACCATTCCGGGCTTCAATTGGACCGGGTGAAATTGAAATTGGCCTGGGGGGTGCTATCGCACACCCCGCCAAACAGCTTCAATCGGACCGGGTAGAATTGAAACGACTAAAAAAGCGCGCTGGACCACCGCCAGCGCGCTTTTTTTAGGATAGCTACTACCCTACCCCCGGCTTAGGCGCCGGCGGCCACCAGGGCCTCAGCGCGGCTCAGGGCGGCGGCCAGGCCGGCCGCGTTTTTGCCGCCGGCCGTGGCGAAGAACGGCTGGCCGCCGCCTCCCCCCTGGATGTCTCTGGCCAGGTCGCGCACCAAGGTGCTGGCGTTGAGCTTGCCGGCTTTGGCGATGTCGTCGTCGAGCATCACGGCCAGCTGGGGCTTGCCGTCGAGGTCGGCGCCGAGCACCAGCACGAGGCCGGGCACGGCCTGGCGCAGGTCGTAGGCCAGCTTCTTGAGGTCATCGGCGCTGCCGGCCTGCACCTGGGCGGCCAGAAATTTGACGCGGCCCAGGTCTTTCACCTGGCCCACGAGCTGCGCCTTTTGCTGGTTGATTTGCTGCTGCCCAAACTGCTCGATTTGCTTGCGCAGGGCGGCGATTTCGTCGGTCTGCTTTTCCAGCGAAGTCAGCAGGTGCTGGGGGTTGCCGAGGGCCTCGCGCACCTGGCCGAGCAGGTCGAGCTGCTGGTCCACGAAGGCGCCGGCGGCGCCGGCCGTTACGGCCTCAATGCGGCGCACGCCCGCGCCCACGGCGCTCTCGGCCACTATTTTGAAGTAGCCGATGCTGCCGGTGTTGGCCACGTGCAGGCCGCCGCACAGCTCCACCGAGTAGCCCTGGTCGAAGGTGATGACGCGCACGAAGTCGCCGTATTTCTCGCCAAACAGGGCCATCGCGCCCAAATTCTTGGCCTCCGCGATGGGCACGTTGCGGCGCTCCAGCAGCGGAATCTGCCGGCGGATGCGCTCGTTTACTACCCCCTCAATTTCGCGCAGCTGGGCCTCGGTTACTTTCGTGAAGTGCGAGAAGTCAAAGCGCAGCAATTTCTCGTTCACCAGCGAGCCTTTTTGCTGCACGTGGCTGCCCAGCACCTGGCGCAGGGCGGCTTGCAGTAAGTGCGTGGCCGTGTGGTTGTTGCGGATGAGCGTGCGCCGCGCCACGTCGGGCCGGGCGCGCAGCTCGGCCGTCAGCTCCAGCGGCAGGCTCAGCGTGGTGTGGATGATGAGGTCGTTTTCCTTCCGGGTGTCGATAACGCGCACCTTGTCGAAGTCGCTTTCGAGGTAGCCGGTGTCGCCAATCTGGCCGCCGCTCTCGGCGTAGAAGGGCGTTTGGTCGAGCACCAGCTGGTACTCGGTTTTGCCCTTTTTATCGATTTTGCGGTAGCGCAGCAGGCGGGCGTTGGCCTCGTCGTGGTCGTAGCCCACGAACTCGTTGGGCGCGTCGTGCTCGGTCACGGTTACCCAGTCGCTCTGCTCGGTTTCCTGGGCGTTGCGACTGCGGTTTTTCTGCGCGGCCAGCGCGGCTTTGAAGCCTTCCTCGTCCACGGTCAGGCCCTTTTCGCGGGCGATGAGGGCGGTGAGGTCGAGCGGAAAGCCGAAGGTATCGCTCAGCTCAAACGCCGTGCGGCCGTCAATAACGCCGCCATTCTGGCGGGCACTTTCTTCGAGCGCGTCGAGGCGGCGCAGGCCGGTTTCCAGCGTTTTCAGAAACGCAATCTCCTCCTCCTCAATCACGCGCGTCACGAAGGCCTGCTGGGCTTTCAGCTCGGGGAAGATGCCGGCCATCTGGTCGGCCAGCACCGGCACGAGCTTGTAGAGGAAGGGTTGCTTCTGGTTCAGCGACGAGAAAGCGTAGCGCACCGCCCGGCGCAGGATGCGCCGAATCACGTAGCCGGCCTTCACGTTGGAGGGCAGCTGGCCATCGGCGATGGTGAAGGCGATGGCCCGGATGTGGTCGGCCAGCACCCGGATGGCGATGTCGGTTTTTTCGTCCTCCGTAGCGGGCAGGTCGGTGACGGTGGCCGGCGAAGTGCCGTGGTACACTACCCCCGCTTCCTGGGCAATAAACTGGATAAGCGGCTGAAATACATCGGTATCATAATTCGATTTCACGCCCGACACGGCCATCATCAGGCGCTCGAAGCCCATGCCGGTATCCACGCTCTGGGCGGGCAGCTTGCTGAGCGACTTGTCGGCCAGGCGCTGGAATTCCATGAACACGTTGTTCCAGACCTCCACTACCTGCGGGTGGTCGGCGTTGACCAGCTCGCGGCCCGACTTGGCGGCGCGCTCCTCGTCCGAGCGCAGGTCGATGTGAATTTCGGTGCACGGGCCGCAGGGGCCGGTGTCGCCCATTTCCCAGAAGTTGTCCTTCTTATTACCGGGCAGAATGCGCTCGTCGGTGGTGTACTGCCGCCACAGGGCCTGCGTTTCGGTATCGGGGCCGAGGCCGTCGCCGGTATCGCCTTCAAAATAAGTCACGTACAGGCGCTCCTTTTCAAGCTTATATACCTCCGTGAGCAGCTCCCAGGCCCAGGCAATGGCGTCCTTCTTGAAGTAGTCGCCGAAGGACCAGTTGCCCAGCATCTCGAATAGGGTGTGGTGGTAGGTATCGTAGCCTACCTCCTCCAAATCGTTGTGTTTCCCGCTCACGCGCAGGCACTTCTGGGTGTCGGCGATGCGCTTGTAGGGCGCGGGCTTGTTGCCCAGGAAGTAATCCTTAAACGGCGCCATGCCGCTGTTAATGAACAGTAGCGTGGGGTCGTCCTTGACCACGAGCGGGGCCGAGGGCACGAGGTGGTGGCCTTTGGAAGCGAAGAAATCGAGAAATTGCTGGCGCACGTGCGCGGCGGTAGGGAGCGACATAGAACGAGGGGCCAAGACCAGTATTTTTGGCGTTGCTTTGCAAAGACAAAGGTAAGAAGTAGGGTAAGCTTTAGCTTGCCGGGGAATGTAGGGTAAGCTTTAGCTTGCCGGGTTTAGTCCCGGCCGACTGGCAGCATCCCGTTCGTTTTCCCCGGCGGCAAGCTAAAGCTTACCCTACGCTACTCCCGGCAAGCTAAAGCTTACCGCACATTCCCCCCCGGCCCATGCCTTATAAAGAGCGCGACATTACCAAGCAGTATTTCACCATCGGCGAGGTAGCCGAGCAGTTCGGCGTGGCCACCTCGCTCATCCGCTTCTGGGAAACGGAATTTGACGAGTTGGCCCCGCGCAAGAGCAAGAAGGGCAACCGCCTCTTCACGCAGTCCGACGTCGATACCTTTCGCACTATCTATCACCTGGTGAAGGAGCGCGGCTACACCATTGCCGGCGCCCGCGAGATGCTGAAGCAGAAGGGCGGCCAGCTCAAGGACAAGATTGACGTGATTCAGAGCCTGGAAAAAGTGCGCGGCTTTCTGGTGAATCTGAAGAAGGAAATCGACGCGGCGCAGAAGGCCGAGTAGCGCGAAGCTTCCGCGTTCGCCCGCGGGCGCAGCGAGCAGCCCGCGGGCGCGCCAGCGGCAGACAGCTAGTCAACATTTATAAAATTTTAAAAATCAGCACGAAGCAGAACTCGCTACGCTCGTGCTCGAAGCGGAAGCTTCGCGCTACATGACCGACGACCTCTACCACGAGCTGGCCCTGACGCTGCTGCCCGGCATCGGCCCGCAGTTGACGCGGCAGCTGATGAGCTACGGCAGCTCGGCCAAAAACGTGTTTTTGCTGCCGCCCGGCAAGCTGCGGCGCATTCCGGGGGTAGGCGACGCCACCCTCAAAATCCTGACCGGCCCCGCGCGCGGCCAGGCCCTGGCCCAGGCCGAAGCCAGCCTGCGCAAGGCCGAAAAGGAGGGGGTAGCAATTCTGTTTTACACCAGCAAGCAGTTTCCGGCCCGCCTCAAGCTTATCCCCGACGCGCCGGTGCTGCTCTACTACCAGGGCCCGGCCGACCTGAACGCGCCCAAGACCGTGGCCATCGTGGGCACGCGCCAGGCCACTGACTATGGCCGCGAGCAAACCGAAGCCCTGGTGCGTGGCCTGGTTCCGCACAACCCGCTGGTTATTAGTGGACTGGCCTATGGCATTGATATCCTGGCCCACCGCGCGGCCTTGCAGGAGGGCCTGCCCACGGTGGGCGTAATGGCCACCGGCCTCGACGTCATTTACCCCGCCGCGCACCGCAAAACGGCCGAGAAGATGCGCGAAACGGGCGGCCTGCTCACCGAGTTTGCCTTCGGTACCCAGCCCGACCGCTACAACTTTCCGCAGCGCAACCGCGTCATCGCGGGCCTGGCCGACGGCACGGTGGTGGTCGAAGCCGCCGAAAAGGGCGGCGCGCTCATCACCGCCGAGCTGGCCCTGAGCTACGACCGCGACGTGCTGGCCGTGCCCGGCAACGTATCGTCGGCCGCGTCGGCGGGCTGCAACAATTTAATCAAAGCCAATAAAGCCGCGCTTTACTCCCGGCCCGCCGACCTGGAGCAGCTCCTGAACTGGGACGCCGCGCTGTACCAGACCGGGAAATTTCAGCCTACCCCCTCCTACTCGGCCGACGATTTCACGGCTGAAGAGTTCGCGCTTATCGAGGTGTTAGCCAGTCAAAAGGAAGTTCTGATGGACGACCTGGCCTGGCGGGCGCAATTACCCATTCACGCCGTGGCGTCGCTGCTGCTGACGCTGGAGTTTCGGGGGGTAGTGCGGGCGCTGCCGGGCAAGAAATTCGTGCTGGTATAAGCGCGGCGGCCCGCGGCGCAGGGCCGCCGCGCCTACGGGAGGGGCTAAAAACCTAAACGCCGGCCCCTCCCTTTGACAGGAAGAGCCGGCGCGAAAAGAGGGTGGCCTAGTGGCTGAACCGCTACCCAGGGCTAGCGCACCCGGCGGCGGTCGCGCAGCTTTTTAAGGCCCATTGCCACGCCACCGGCCAGCAGCAGCGAGGCCCCGCCGTCGATGGGCACACTGGTCGGGTCGGGGGGGGTAGGGCTGGGGCCGCCCGAGCCGGGGCCGGGGGCTTGCGCTTGCGCCGGGGCGATGCGGAGTAGCAGGCCGATGGCCACGACCCCCAAAGCAGAAATAACAGGAGAGCTTTTCATTTGGTCAAAGACGAAAAAAATGTGGGAGCGAGCCGGGCATTCCGGCCCGCCAGGCTGGGCGCAGCGGCCGGCTTTGGGGCTACTGCGCGAGCACTACGCGCTTCGTTACCTGGCTGGTGCTGCCCCGGAGCTGGAGGGTGTACACCCCCAAAGCAAGACTGCCCACCTCGAACTGGGCCGTGGCCCCGGCGGCCGTGATGGGCACCACCTGACGGGCCACGGGCTGCCCAAGCTGGTTGAAGAGCGTAGCCGTGACTGACGTCTGGCCCAGCTCGGCGGGCAGCACTACCGTAAAGCTGCCGTGGGCCGGGTTCGGGAACAGCTGCACCTGCTGGGCCAGGGCGGCGGGGGTAGCCGCCAGCGGCGTAGCCGGCCCAAACAACAACACGAAGCGGCCCGGCAGCGCCGTGGCGCTGGCCG
>JAABUK010004137.1_pt1 | contig 23876 bp, 30 predicted proteins | sample 5559141 | NCBI WGS metagenome assembly JAABUK01 (sample SAMN10711869, study PRJNA513367) | rock metagenome | isolation source: Antarctica rocks | place: Antarctica: Victoria Land, Pudding Butte nord | collected 2016-01-03
CGCCTTTAACGCCTCCATGTACGAGATATCGGTCAAATAGTGTAGTACCCTCAGCATCAAATTTCCGCTTTGCAACAAAGCGCTGAATAGCTTGCTCAATTCGCCTATAGATATGTTAATTAAGGATACATCTATCGGATGGCAATAGCAGAATCCTACTGAGTGAACCGGTACGATCTGTAGTGGAGATTTAGCGAGGTCTCAAAAACATGGTCCACCTCCTATGCGACTCACGGGTCATAGATACTTCTTTCTACCTCATGTTCGGCTGGTGTAAGCGGAGCATCAACGTAGTATTCCTCAAATCCGGTTGGTGCGTTCTGAGTACGCACAATTTGGTCAGTATTGTAACTGATGACCGAATGTGAGACAATACCAGTCCTCGCTTGCTCTTTGGCTTGGATTTCTTCTTCTTCTTTTTACCGACTCCCATCTCCATAGGGGTGTTGCCATTTTCGAGCTCGTCGTCAAGATCCACGGCATCCAACTGACGCTCTGATTTTGAGGCTGTGAGATTTGGAATATCACCAGCCGCCTCGCTGGGTGGCTCTGTAATTGTGACTTTCTTGGTTTCTTTGGTAGCGCTAGGCTCCGTTGTAGTAACCATGTTCTCCATGTCGGAGACTCCATTGGTATTGGAAACATGCTTGGGGTCGATCCCGTTCATTGCTGGGGATTTCACGCCATCTGAGCTCGAATGATCTTCCTTTTTGGCCATAGTCATCAATGGATGGGATCAATGTATCAGGTGGGGCTCATATGGCTGTAGCATGCGCTGACAAGGTACGAGAGTTCTGACCAATTGTGGAGATTTGAGAAAGGCAAGAGTTTGGCTCTTTACAGTAGTAGATGATGGGGGACGTTGTGATGACTTTCAACACCTTCTCTCAATGGAATAACGGTTGGTGAAGCCTTTGTAACTTCACTGTGCTTCGGAATCAAATGTATGTGTGTGCGTGATACTAGAGAAGTGAAAGAGCGACAATGATGTGTTCTTCGAAGTGGGCGACATGTTTGCTAGACTACGCAAGGTGCCTCCCAATCATTCGTACCGATTGCGCAATCAACTCGTGGCCCACCACACCATTCTATGTCAAGGCGAAGCACCATCTATCTGTTGGAAAAATGCGTGCAAGTGATCATCAATGGCATGAGCTGATGAATTGTCCCCCGCGCCTTCACCCATGAGACAGTTGATACCAGCCTTAGAACTAGTTAGCATTAGTACCAGCTCCTCCAGCATCTCCAATAGATTAGCTGCACGGCTAGATATCGACCTTACCCGCCCGTTCCCGCCCAAATTTCCCCGTATCCTCCGCGTTTCGCTTTTCTTCCTTCGAGTCTCGGAGGGCGTGCACAAAAATGAGGCTGTCAAATACGAAATACGTGGCCTGGACCTGGCCAACTCAACATCATCCTCAAGGGCCTTCCAAGAGTCTTGGGAAACCCCCTCATCCTGCAATGCTCTTTATCATGTAATAAACAAATACATTCATCTTCTGAAGATGGCGGTGAACAAGTCGTTCCGGAAGTCCCAGCTCATTGCTTTTGACAATGTCGCTGCTGGCCAGTAAGCACTTAGACCGTTCCCAAACTGGACTGCGCATTTGCTTACAGCTGTACCTCAGTGATGGTGTGCTCTCAAATCCAACAGGCGAGATTGTTGTCAAGCCTTGCAAGCAATCCGAGATCGATTTCTACGAGTCTACCTCCGCCCATCGTGACTTCCTTCCCCATATTCCCACCTTCCTCGGCAGAATTACGCTCGGTGCAGACAATGTGAAAGCGCAGGCAATTGGAGCAATTGTCATGCCGAGCGAGACAGCTACCGAAGCGCCGGCAGGATCCGGAATTGGCAGCACGACGCTCATTGCAAATGATTGGGCACCTTCCAACGGCGGGAAGATTCAGACCGATCTGGCTATCGTGTTAGGGAATGTTGCACATGGCTACAAGAAACCCAACATTCTGGATGTTAAACTTGGCGCAAGGCTTTGGGCTGACGACGCTCCTACGGCAAAGAGAGTGAAGCTGGATAGAGTTGCGGCAGAAACGACGAGTAAGCCTCTCGGCTTTCGCATTGCTGGCATGAAGACCTATCATGGAGCGCCGAACAATGGCAAAGAAGGAGTGACGTCCGACGGTTATAAGCTATACGATAAGATGTACGGACGCAGCTTCACCGTTCAAAACATAGATGAAGCCTTTGGAGATTATTTCCTGCTGGACAAGGAAGCTAAGGCAACAGGTCCAACTAGAAAAGTCATCAAGAGATTCATCGGCGACCTAGAAGCAATGCAAGACGTCATTGAGAAGGAAGAAAGCAGGATGTACTCCGCAAGTCTCCTCTTCGTGTACGAAGGCGAGCAACAATCTCTACGGAATGCATTCACGCTCGAGACGGACATCATCAATGATCTCCAGCACAAGACAGCGCATGCCGATGAAAGCAAGAATGGAAATGGCACAGATGCTACCGGCGATAACTGTGAAATCGATGACGACGAAGGCTCGGTAGAAGGCATCAGCTTTCCGGCGATTCAGAGCGTAAAGCTCATCGACTTCGCCCACGCCGAATGGACGCCTGGTCAAGGCCCAGATGCAAATCTCTTACATGGCATCAGGAACGTCATCAAGATACTTAACGAACTCACGTGAGGAATGCTAAACGCTATATATGTCAACGATAGTTGGTCAAGTGAGGAAGCCTCTGATTCGACTATCAATGAAGTTTAAGCCAAGACGATCAATGCGAAAAGTCATGCACAATGCGTTCACTTATAAACAGACTCTGGCACATTCCTATCTCGAGCCTTTGGAAAAGCACTATCGCTGGATCCAGTGGACAGGGAGGAGAACGAATCTTTATGAGTACTAAGTATTTACGTTGAATCACACGCCTCTCCACGTCCTGCAGGGCCTTACCCCCTGGACCGAGTGCCTTGCCTGGACGTGGGATACAATTCCCACGCAGTGCTCTAATTTTCGTGATCCATTTCATCATGTTGTATGCCTTCGAAATGCCACATCACCATGACATTAATGTAACCTTCTCAAGCCTTCCACCAGTTCTCTCACCCCCTCGGCCCCACCCCTTGCCTTCCCCACCTCTCCAAGTCCTTGCACGATCTCCTCCTGCTGGTCAGCCGGTAGGTCCAAAAAGCTCTCAATCAATTCTCCATCCACAAATCGATACGGCTCTTCTGCCTCTCTAACTTGGTTCTTGAACGCGCGATAGGTATTAAAGGGGACATCACCCAGGCTCTGCACTAGTGGTGCCAGACTAGCTTGTAAGCGCATGAGCAGATCGCGATGAGAAGGGGCGATAAGCCCGAAGAGATATATGCTCCCTTCGACCGTACCCATGAAAGCTTTTGGGACGACAGGTGCCGGATTCTTGGCGTCAATGTCAACTTCGAAAGACCGTATGCGGTTGACCATCTCCCCCAATCGCATCTCACTCTCGACTTCTAACCTCCGCCGATCGTCCGCAGTCACCCCTGCCACGTTCTGCTTCAACACCATCAGATTGCCTTCGGCATCAGCTTCTAGCCACGTGTCTTCGCCAACATGAGCGACGGCTGTGCCCCATGCCGTTTGAAAATGGCGGCCGGTTTCTGTTAATGTGGGGTCAACACCACCTTGACCGGGCGTGTAGGTGCAAATGGAGACAGATTTCATAAGGTCGGCTATCGCAATTTGAGACGTTGGAACGTGAATTGAAAGGTCGATGGGAGCCGTAGAAGTTCGGTAAGTAGTGAGTTTGCGGAGATGGGAGTTTTCAAGAGCATAGACGACGACCTACAAGAGGCGTTAGCTGATGCAAGTACAGCGGTAGAAACACAAGAGGCCAAGATTTACTGTTTTGACCAGTGCGGCGACGATGTTGCCGGCTATCACGCCCAAAGCTCGACAGGCGCCTTTCACAGGCAATTCGGTTATGACTTTGAGCCTGCGTTCGGAGGTGACGGCGAAAATGATGATCCTCCCGCGAATAGATTCGTCTTGGTCGTCATCTAGGTATGCTGTGCCAACAACAAAACGTTCAACTAGCTCGCCCGAATCTTCACGAATGTCTGCTCTGATGACGCTTTCAATGAGCTCCTCTTCATCAAGTGCATAAGTATCTAGTTCCTTGAAAAGCACCTCGTCTGCCAACTTGAAGTGGCTCTTGACGACTTCTCGGCTGCGACATAGAGACCGATGGATGGTTCCGATGCCAAAGGCTTTGAGTTTTGTAGAGTATGCTATTCTCCGCACTGTCTCGCCTACATGCAGTGTTTGAACATGTGTAGTGCGCTCCGTATCGACGACTGCAATCCTGATGTCGTCCTGTGTAGCTATGGCTATAGCATCTGGATATGCTTCAGAGTCAAATGAGCAGACACAGGATGCGTTTTCGGCAGTGACTGCAGAGTATACTATACGACCGTCTGTGCCATAGATCAAGCTCGGGTGGTCACATGTAGCGAAGACGTTGGCAAGACCGTCAGCTCTTGGCAGTGCCTTGAAGCTTGCTTGCTGAGTGCCGAGGACCATGACCTTCTTTGAGGAGAGTGTAGAAGTTGCGACGTCGAGCGCGAATGTTATGACTTCGCCATTAGCCATCGCAATGAACAATGTAGGCGGTTGACCAGACAAGACTGGGGCGAGTAGTATAGAGCGAGGGACTGAGACTGCGTCATCACTGACAATGACTTTTTGCAAAATCTCTAGGGTGTCAGTTCTCAGAATCAGTACTGCCGCGCTTTGCCAAAAACCTGCTATACATATATCTGGCAAGATGTGAGGAACGTGAATGCAAGCAATCTGGCCCTCCCCTGCAAATTGTCGTATCGCTTTGACTTCGAGATTCCTCGTGATGTCTAAAGAAACGGCCTTTAGCCCTCCGATTGATAATACCAGGCTATATTTGCTCGCCGATGTGGCCGTGATTGCTTGCTCGATGGATGGAGACCATTCCGAGAGAACCATGCCATTGTCGGAATCTATCAAACGAACAAAAGAACCTGTGATTTGAATAAGACGACCGTTAGGAAGATCAGCGGCAAGAAGAGTTGCTTCGGATAAAGAGAAGCTCTTGTAGTCAGCGCTCTCGTCCACTTCTCCGTCTGCTCGAAACTGAAACACTCTGGTTTCGCCAACGAAAGATGCCACCAAAGTATCCACCATATTACCAGAACTACTTGACTGCAGAGAGAAGAGGTCAGTGGCATGATCCATCTTGCCTAGCGAGCCTTGGTCTTCCAATCCAACACCACTCCGGACACTTCGAAGACTTCCATCTTGAAAAGCGCCTGAGCCAGTCACTATCCTTGCCTGCCCTGAAGAGTACTCGTTCGTTTGGCCTACCCCATCGCGATTGCCCATGTCCATAATGGTGAAGTCCAAAATAGGCGCGATGTTCGAGATCGTTTGTACGGTTTCGATACTCTCCTTTTGAATTCTCAAGACCTGGGAGTCCCCTTGGTGAGAGCCCACAAACATGTATCCGTCGTTCAGGTAGACCAACACCGAAGCCCTAGATGTTTCCCCAATCAAATCGAGCTTCCAGCCAGTCACCTCATCTTCATTCTCAAGTAAGAGCATCAACAGGTACAATTTGCCAACATCATCTGCTATCAACCACCGCTGATTGTCGATCTGTGTCCAAGCCACGAACTGAGTTGCAGCATCCAGAGGATTGCTCAGGACGTCCCCATTGACATCATCAACGTAGGTTATAGATGTTTCCGCAAGCACAAGTAAACCATCTTGACGATCGTCAGTATTTCATTTCAGCTCAGGAACGGGGGGCTTTACACGCAGGTGCCGGCACAGGTATCAGATGGCTAGCTCCTAATTCTATATCCTCGCGCATCCCAATCACATTATCAAGGTCCGCGCTGCCGGGCTCGCCACTGCCGCCAGCAGCATAATCTAGTCGTCGTACGCTCAGACATACTCTCTGTTGACTGTCTTCATAGAGTAGGGCAATCGTTAGTCGTTCGCCGTCGCTAGCCTGTGGATGTAGAAACGCCGCAGACCGAACAAATAGGTCTGATATCCTTGCCGACACAGGGTCACCGAGAAACCCCAGTTCACCAATGCCTCTTTTCTTGCCTCCTTGCGATATTGGAATGATGGTGACTATACCATCAAATAGAAGGAGCGCCATGAACCGTCTTGTAGGGTCAATTAGGCATCGATCGTCTGTTTGCGAATCTCTTGATGTCTTGTCTGCTTGATCCTGGTAAGCCTTTTCTGTCCGAAGTCGCCTCGTCTGCGGATCCCACGACAGCGTGAAGTACATATATCGATCTGTCCCAACGAAGAGGTGATCGATGTTTGAGTGAGGAGGACGTAGCCTCTCCAGCATTGTGACCTTGCCATAGAGGCTTCGGGTATAGAACAGAAGCAGTCCATCTGGCGTTTGGTTGTAGATCTCGAGTCTGTTGGACTTGGCCAAAACCAGACATTCTTCTTCTGGGGCCAGGAGACCGAGCTTTAAAGCGTGTCTCACGCTGGTAGGGCGATGTATGGGAGCAAGGTAGGCCATTCTTCTAAAGTTTCAAGTGGCTGATGCCGCGTATATCCAAATCTTGTCCAACACAAGTACAAGTAGAGTCGAGCATGACGCGGCGAACAGTGATAGCTTTGCAGAGTCGTCTGACAACTAAGCGGGTCTTGATGTAGTCTGTTTCTTCTTCCAATAGTCTTCTAAATCTTATGATAGTACCGAATACAAGCCGTCTATCGATTGTACTGAGCATTGTTCAACAATGTCCAAATACTGGTATAGCGGGCACTAATTTAGCGCACCCGCAAGTTCAAACGAATCGAGCTGCATTATCGCGGAACGCTTCCCGCACTGTTCTAATCGCATTTCACTTTAGGCACACCTCCCGAGGTCCAATTGAATCCGTTTTATGGGCTGAAATGCCACGGAGGAAGAAGGGCGCAGCCCTGGAAATACACAAGGACCAAATTTTCCATGCTGCCGATGGAGCGGAATCAACTCCTGCTCTGAACAGTCATGACGATGGGGAGCCAAACGTAGAATTGAGCGAAATTCATGCAAAATGGGCTAAGCTGGGCTACTACGAGTACCATCCGAACCACAATCCCGCAAACGCGTCCGAAATTCAACTCAAGACCATACTACAAAGCCACGAGAAGCTGAGCTCAATTCTGAAAGAATACAAGCTACTTCTCAACCATTCCAAGAAGCGCACATTGTTACTACAGTATCCCAATCGCGACTTTGGCCAGGAATATCGTGCTGCAACTGGCCAGAAGCCTCTCGAGCTACGCATCAAGCCAAAATGTGGCCTTGTGGAGCTTGACATCCCATTGAATATCCATGCCAATTTCGACAAAGAGAAAGGCATCGAGTATGGGGGAGCTTTGCGCAGCAGCCGGCTCGTACAGCAAGGCGGCTCATATGGTCTTAGTGGTGGATTTGGAGTAGGACCACGGCCGATTACAGAAGATCGAAAAGATCTTCCACCTGATGGACCGTCACCTGAAAAACTCTTGGAGAAATTCGATGATTCTAACAATAAGGGTCATGTCATGAACAAGATAACTTTGGGGGGTAGAATTGTTCCTTTCAAGGACGGTGATCCCATTTACATGACTGCAACATTTCGAGGAGGTCAGTACCGCTGCTGCAAACCTAATTATGCGCTCTGAAGTGATAGCGCGCAGATTTGTGTACATGGACCAAACTCGATGCGATGGTTCAGCTTCGTCCTCAGTTCGGCCATATTGATACGCTTCACGAATCGGACAAGTATGTGTGGCGCCAGGAACGTGTTTTCGAAGAAAGAGCCCTCACTAGGCCCGAGATTAATGAAGCTCAAGCTGTCAACATGGCCGTTAAATCGGCAGAGAGTAACGATGACTCGGACATGTATGGAGGAATGAGCGAGACGGCTAAGCTCCTCAAGGCGATGAGAGATGAGCCTTGGCAGCGTTTGAATTGGGTCGACCAAGACGTAAGCGCCTCTGCCTTGCCGAATTCGAGCACCGCACTGATCCTGAATAGGAGGCTGAGTCATATCAAGTCTACGACGAGAATCTCATCTATCAGGATCCAGAAATTGCACCTCAATTAGTTTCCGAAATGACCGATGGGCAGTATCTCGATGCCATTAGCTGCCCTCGTCACGATTTGGCCAAACAGGGCGAAAAGGTCTTGACAGGGGATGAAGTGTCAACTGCCGGGTCCGAAGCTGGTCTAGGTGGCGTAGAAGGGTTGAACTTTGACGACACAGAGGACGAAGAAGATGAGAATGACGAAAGCTTACCTCCTGGCGTGATTTTACCTGGCTGGCGACAACATGGACGAGTGGAGATGCTTTGTAGGTCTATCTGCATAAAGCGAGAAGAGGACCAAGCATTCTGCGAAACCCTCCTGAAACAAAAGTTACAAGGTAGAGCGGAGTTCTGCTTTCTTTTCCCTCGCGACCCATACCACTTGTACTATAAGTGGCGTCTTGCCGAAAACAGAGCTGGGAGAGGATACCCGCCAGAAGAGGACATCAAAAGTACGAGGCTCACCTTCGCCAAGCAGGCGCAAAAGTAAGATCGAGCGACAGAGAGTGCATGCACAGCGACTGGCGAACGGAATGGAACGGTCTTTGGAATACCCACTATAGCCTGGCTTCATCAATTGAACCTATAGGAATGAAAGGATTGCACTTGAAACAACCATTAGTCGCAACAGGCGGATTAGGTGTGATTCGCTGTCTTTCCACATACTCTTGATATCGCGGACGTAGCAAATATGCTTATAATCGAAGCCTACCAAGCCACCAATAATCAATGCAGTGCCCAACACCGAGTCTCTGAATAGCGAAAGCCTTCCTATTGCTACTGAGGAATTTGGTGCAGCTGGAGCCCATTTTCGGTTAGCATTCGAAATTTCAGAATCATAATGTCAGGTGCAACAATATACACTAACCGCAAAATGATTGAACAACTCAAATTCCATTCGTTCCGCGGCCTTTGGGCCTCCACGTATTTCACCAAGCATATCCGAGCCAGGGGGGAAGTCTATCTCGAAGATTGGCTCTCCAGCACCTCTCATATTCGTCAATACCGCCTGTCGAAAATGCCATCGAAGAAGTTCATCGGGAGGTCTTTCGGGATCACTGCGAAACCTTTCATCGAGAAATTTGCCTGCGATATCGTATCCATCACGTGAAAAATGAATGATCTTGTAATTATCCTACTCTTTTTAGTAATTGAAAATCTAAAAACCAGCGTTCATAAGGATATGTTATACTTCAGGATTGATCGACACGCAATAGAGGTCAAAAAGCTGGTGAATATCTGATCTTAACAACAGCCCGTTTTGCTTTGAATTAATGTTGTCTCCATTTGAAGCTGGAACATTAATCCAACGCGAAAAATTCTGCTCTTTCCAATGTTGTTCATAAGCAAGGGGAAAGATGTGTGCTGCTTCAAATCCTAGCCATTCGTTGATATCAGATCCGGGTACTGCCATGCCTGTAATAACACATCTGCCGTCACGTTTCCGAACTTCATCGCGGAATGATTTAAGACGACTGCCTGTAGATAATGAGATCGTTCGCGTAAGACAAGGCTCATTTTTGATCTTAAATAATCCTATGGACTATTGATCAATCGCCCACATTAGAATCAGAGCCCGAAGCCTACCAACAACATAATACTTCCCGCCAATTAATGGATCTTCGTTTCTCTCTAATGTAGCAGCGGCTTCATTCTCGATAGAGAAGGAGGAATCAAAGAGCAGCCAAATTTCCATCATCGAATAAAGATTAGACTTGGTAATGCCATTGTTTAGCATTAGACCACCAAGTAGCTTTGAACGATCTTTGGCATCATATATGTGGACATTACGTCCAAGGGACCTATCAGCCATCCTGGAGATTCGATGGAGATTTCTGTTGTCGAAGTTGTGACGGGTGAATAAGGTGCTTAATAGCTTGAGATGTCAGAAATGCAGCCGGAAGTTTTGCCGAGGAAGCGGTGAACGATACGCCTTACCGGAAGAAGTAATTCACCTGCACACATACTACTTTACGCGTAGGACAAGGTTAATTGCTTCTCTTGGCAACCCAGCCTGATCTTGTTCAACATGTCACTTCCAGGGCTTCAATTGTCTGCACCTGTGGAGACGAATGTAGCACCAGCAGTGCATGAGCTCCAGGAAGGGTCCGAATGGCGTTTCGAGGTGGCCTTTGGTACTAAGGCCGAAGTCAAAGTAGGAAAACTCTCCCTTCCCAATCATGAAAAAATGTGTTGCGCCCTGATCATTGCTGAGACTCGTTCTCGTAGCTCCTCTCCGGAAGTGCAGAATTGTTTGGCACCGAGCTCGCACAGAAGCAGCCGTATACATTCACGGGCACTAAAGCAGCCATCTACACCTGGCATGGCTGTCGCATCGAGGTTCTCGGCGAATGCCAAGTCGAATACATTGCGGAAGAGACCCCCATGATTAGCTATGCAAATCTACACTTTGCTCTTGAACGACTACGAGAAGAGGCTTTTGCACACTCGAAAGACGGACCAAGAGTGTTGGTGCTTGGCCCAGAGAACGCAGGGAAAACAAGCCTGGTCAAGCTGCTTTCAGCATATGCTACCAGGTCCGGCCGCCAGCCTGTCGCCGTCAATCTTGATACTAAGGAAAGCGTGTTGAGCATACCCGGAAGTCTTTCGGCGACGACACATTCTTCAATTATCGACGTGGAGGAAGGCTGGGGAAGCAGCCCGACGAATGGGCCTATGCCGGTGCCCGCTAAGTTGCCATTAGTCTATTATTTAGGTCTGGCCAACCCGGAAGATAAAACCACTGTCTACAAACCTATCATTACAAGACTTGCATTGTCTGTGATGAACAGATTGCAGGATGATAGGGAAGTAAAAGTTACTGGCTGCGTCATCGACACGCCGGGAGTCATCAGTCAAGGCAAAGGGAGCTACGAAATAGTGCAGCACGCAATTTCCGAATTCTCTGGTAGGTATTGAGACAACGCAACATTCCCTGGAGAATCGCTAATAATCTATTAAGTTAACGTAGTCGTAGTCCTCGGTTCCGAACGGCTTTATAGTGACATGCTTCGCAAATGCAATGGACTGAAGACGGCCACAGGCGAGATGATAACCGTAATCAAACTGGACAAGTCAGGCGGCTGTGTCGACCGTGATGAAGCATACCTGGATCAATTCCGACAAGCTCAGATTCGAGAATATTTCTTGGGCAACGTCAAAAGCATTCTGAGCCCTCATATTCAGCAGGTTGATTTCAGTTCCATGAGTATCTACAGATTGTCAGAATGTGAGTCAGAGCTCTTGTTACCAGAGTCTCCAATTAAAACTCTGCTTTAGCATCTGCACTTCTCTCATCGCTGCTTCCAGGAGATGCCATCGAGGAAAGTCTTACACCTGCCATTTTTGACCAAGTTCAGCCTTCTCCTCAAATGCAAAATTCGATCATGGCTATAGTTCATGCAGAGCCGAGCGATTCGCAGGAGAATATCCGTGATGCCACAGTCATGGGCTTCATATATGTGGCAGAGGTGGACGAGAAGAAGAAGAAGCTCAAGATTCTGGCCCCTCTGAGCGGAAGGTTGCCCAACAAGGCTGTGGTATGGGGTCTATGGCCAGAAGGAGTCGGAGACCTTATGGGGCACTAATGGAAGCACGTGGCGTTTAATAGATTTCCTTTACATAGCGAGGCGTTTAGTTCGGCTGGCAGGAAGATCGTTTAACCATCAGAAATCTTTAAATCATGCTACAACTAGGTACGATTCATTGTACATTACTTGTGGTATAGTACACACCTGATCCTTTTTCAAGCCTGCTTTGTCATCAGAGAGGGCTGAGAAAAGGGGAGGTAGGACTTGTTCGCAAGTCCATATGTCTGGTATTGTCATGCTATTGGGGGTTGCTAAGGAAGCAATACAAATGGGGCCACCTGGCCCATATATACAGCCTGTCAGCGCTAAGACATTTACCCCTCCATCAGGCTGTGTATTGGCGGTCGGCTCTTCCATCCCACTTGAGAACAGACGAGGAGAACATGAATCTTGAACATTCGCGATGTCCGGCGCAGAAGCGCTGATTGCGGTCAGTGTCGCCGGTAATGTTGTTCAGTTCGTGGACTTTGCTTCGAGGCTCTGCAGCCGTATGCGCGAGTACTCTTCGGGTCCTGGTATGCCGTCGAAGCTTGCAGCCCAGGCAGATCGACTCTCGGACCTCGTCAATGTCCTCGAGTCTCTAAGCAATGGGTCAGGCCAGCAGCCACTGACTGGTGCTGTGCTTGTTCGCTGTCGATCCCAAGCACAGGAACTCTCTGAGCTGCTCGATGGTCTGAAAGGCGATGGGCGGGGGCGGCTCAGGAATGCAAGAAAAGCCATTGCGTCTCTCAACCGATCAGATCAAATTGTAGAACTCCAAGGTGTCCTCGACAGCCTAGTGAATACGTTGAGCCTCCAATTACAGGTAGACACGCGGTAAGTCTCGAACCCTGAAAAGGACTAGAGATGTGGTTGCCTACTATGTACACAAGGCTACTGTCAGGGCTGACGCCAGGCAAGATATACGACGAGGCAGCTTGAGATAAACACAGTTTCCATCATTGAGCGACAGTTGGAACAAACTGCGCTGTTGAACGATCTACAGCATATGAGCACTATGAAAAGCCAACTTGACGAAAACCCGAAGTCCGTGAACGAGCTTCTTTGGATGGTACCCATAGGACGCAATCCTACTTTCGTCGGTAGGAATGGGGTGTTGTCGACGCTGAATGCGAAGCTGTCAAATGTCCCCCATGCAGTCTCGACAGCTGTACTTTGCGGCCTTGGTGGCGTTGGGTGAGTGTGAGTGTGCTACTTTTCCGAGTCGAGGCCATTGGACACAGCTTTACAAAATCGAAGCCTCAGTGGCATTTAGTTTGCTGACTTTGGTTGTAGTAAGTCACAAATAGCGCTGGAGTATGCCTATCGTATAAGGGATCGCAATCCACGAATTGCAATCATCTGGATCCATGCGGGCAACCCTGCTCGATTTGTTGAGTCCTACAAGCGGATCGCTACCGAATGTAAAATCCCGGGCTCTAACGATCCCCAGGCAGACGTGCTACGACTTGTCCGTGACTGGTTGGAGCTGCAGTACCAGTGCGATTGGCTCATGATTGTTGACAATGTGGATGATCGTAATATGTTCTTCACTACTGACGTATATTCTGGAAAAGCCTTGCGAGAGTACATCCCTCAATGTCATAGAGGGTCCGTCCTGTATACTACGAGAAACCGTGACATTGGTATGGATTTATCTCTTGACAGGGAACCGATCTTTGTGCCGGCCTTGGACGTGGAAGAAGCCCGAACTTTGCTGGGAAAGCAGATCAGAGCCGAAAGCACAGATGATGAGCAGCTTGAATTACTTCAAGAGCTGGTTCACCTACCGCTTGCAATTTCGCAGGCAGCAGCATTCATGGCGAAGCGGCGGAAGACCGTATCGGAGTACTTACAGCTATACAGAAAGAGCGAGTCGATGAGAGTCAAACTACTTGGGTATGTAGCTTCTTAACCTTGAGTTGCCGTATCTATCCTTTTTTCTGAATATGTTCTGGGGTCAGGGCCACTCTTTTTGATAAACATCCCACAAGATACTGTCCCGAGAAGGCATTGCTGATTTGGGCGTTGAGATAGGCAGAGATTCAATCACCACGGCCAAGAAGCAAGACCTCTCGAATCAGTCGTAACTACCTGGTGGATATCCTTCAATCACATCAAATTTGAGAACCCAAGAGCTGCAAAACTCCTATCCCTGATGAGTTTTCTAGATAATCAGGGGATACCCTTTTCGCTGTTGATAGCGGACAACGAGGACACCTTTGATTTTGAGGAGGCCATGGGCCTTATAGAAGCCTTTTCTCTCGTCACTATTGACATACAGCGCTACGCCTGCAATGTACATAGACTAGTCACTGTGGCCATCCAAGGCTGGCTTCTTGAATATGAGAACAAATACGACGCCATGGGGGTTCAAGCATTGGAACTTATCGCTAAAAGATTTCCGGATGGGTCCTTCGACGACTGGCCCACCTGCCGAACTTACTATCCACATGCTGAAGCCATCCTTCGCCATGATCCTGGCAAACGCGTGGACTCAGTCTGGCATGCAAGAGCGTCGTTGTTGCTGAAGACGTCTACGTATCTTAGGTCGCAGGGCAGATTTGAAGCGTCAGAATTAGGGGCAGAAGAGTCGATGAGGATCTTCGAGCGGTGTTATGGCGCTGAGCATACCGACACCCTATGCAGCATTGCTAACTATGCTCACACCGTTCATAAACGGGGAAGATATCAGCAAGCCGCACATTTGCAGATGCAAGTCTTGAAAACAAGAGAAAGAGTGCTTGGACACAATCACAGGGCAACGCTTGACAGCTTGAACGCATTAGGATCCGAACTGCGAACGCTTGGCCTTTACCAAGAGGCGGAGGGGATCCACCGTCGAGAGCTTCTTGCAAAGGAGCAAAGGCTCGCACAATGTCCCAATGACAGAGGCATTCAAGCGGAGTTACTCATTGCTATGAACAATGTGGCTAGTGTTCTCTCATTACAAGGCAAGTACATTGAGGCTGAACATTCACATCGAAACGTACTTGAGAGATGCATAGATGCCCTAGGTGTGAATCATCCAGACTCGTTCATAACGCGTGGGCGGCTAGCTGGCACACTCAGAGATCAGGGCAGGCTCCACGAAGCCGAAGAAATGTACGACGCACTGCTGAAAGATCGGACCGCGACTCTTGGAAAATCTCACCCTGACACTCTCATCACGTTGAGCAACATCGGAACAGTAAAGGCAAGGCAGGGCAAAGGAAAGGAAGCCGAAGACGCGTATTTGGAAGTCTTACGGATTCAACGCGATATTCTCGGCGATAATCACCCATCTATAATCAATATCTCGCATAATCTTGCCTGTTCTGCTTTTGATAGGGACAATTATCAAGAAGCTGAGACTGGCTTCAGAAGCTGTCTGGCGTCACAAAGCGTAGCGCTTGGTGATGCGCATCCCACACAATCCTTACCAAACGTAACTTGGCTGCTTGTCTACAAAGACAAGGCAAGTATGAGGATGCAAAAGCCTTGGAAATCCAGACATTGGGATTATGTGACTCATTCGCGGCTAAGAGAGGTCTCGAGAAAGTGCAGATTCTGGAAAGTCTCGCGCAAAATTCGCAAGATCGGGAGTCCTGGGAGGAGTCTGAACAATTCCGCCATCGCGAACTACAGGAACGACTGAAAATCGACGGCGAAGACAACGATGACACGATGAAGTGCCTCGAGTCTCTTGCGTATGTTCTCGGAAGGCAAGGGAAGCATGAAGAGCTGGTACCCATAAATCAGCACCTCCTCTCATACCGATCAGCCAAATTAGGATGGGAAGGCGAACAAACCTTGCAGACTCTTTGGAACCTAGCGCTCACCTACCGAGAGCTCCGCTGCTTTGATATCGCAGAAGAGAAGTACGAGAAGCTGATCTCAATACTGTCTGACAAATATAACCCTGATGCTCCCAGGACTCTCGAAAGCGTGATTCAACTGGCGTGGGTGCTTCAGCAACAACAGAAGTACACGGAGTCCGAGAAGGCATATCGCAGATTTCTCAAGGTACGCTCGTCAGATGTTGGAACAGAAGATCCGGTCACTTCGATGGCTATGGAGAATTTAGCATTGGTGCTCAAAAGCCTAGATTGCTCCTCAGAGGAAAGTGCGAGTTTTGTTCGACAGGCCGACGAAACCGAACGCACATGAAACCTCGAAGAAATCTCTACCGACCTTTGTATGTTATCGGTATTCGCAAGAGAAACGAGGAGTCCACAAACTCTATTTACGACTAAGCGTACAAATTACGAATCTTTCTATATTGAAGAAAAGTCTTGGATATGTGGACTTGGTTTAGCTCAATCCTGAGGGAAAGGAGCAAAGGCTGTGCTGCATCAAGGGAGTGCCTCCTGCTATATTGAGACCCTGGCAGTATTGTCAACGCGTAGCATCTCTATACTGATCCTCTCCCATAAAATACAATGTCATGTCTATTCAACCGTTCCAATCGTAACCTAGGAGTCCGTACCGAGCATGATCCCTCGGCTCCACTGGTTCTTGCCAGTATGAGACTAGCAAATTACGTCTGCACCTTGTGATCTCCTTTGACAGCTTGCTCGTAGGATGGCGGTACACCTCCCTCCACAGAGCTCTCCACGCGCTGCTGTTCTCCTGGCACCGCTGTTCCTTGTGTGGTTCCATAATCTCTTCGCGACTGTTGTGGGTGCTGCTGTCCCTGGTGGAGTCGTTGCTGCCCTAATGCCTCTTCGTTTGGGCGGTGATTGACGTAATAATAGGTGACTCGCCCATCCTCCCCTTGGTCGTTGGGTATGGTTTCGTACTCGTGATCGCTAGGCTCAGGATAGAGAGAAATGATATACCATGCGTGAATTAGGCCAGGAATATATCCAAGTGTGCAAAGGAGAATGTTGATCAGTGAATCAGCGGTGCAAATGCCCGATTTGATCCACACTGTGAGAGATGTTAGTTGAAAGTTCTGATGAACGTTGGCTGAGACTGCGTACCCGCAATTGGAGGGAAGAGGATTGCAAGGAGCCCGAGAAAGATGTCGCTCGTGCACATCCTACTGACTATCGATGGCTCTACGCGAAATCTCGGAAGATGCTGAAGAGATCTTGGACCTGTAGGGATGGTGTAGGAATGAGGATAGGGTAAAGTACACTTTGCTACTGCCTAAGCGACTGAGACGCTGAGCGAGGCGACGCCAATCACGTAATGTTGGCTTGGCACTCCATCAACGCGCCCCCAAATCTGGCATACTTCACTTCATGGCCTTTGTCTGGTCACAAATTGTACGGATCCGGGCAAAGTTGCACATTCCAAGATTGATCGATCAGCCATTCGCATCTTTACAAGTACTCTGATGTTAGCATCAGAAGGTCCTAAATGCCTTATCTCGCAAGATCAAGTGCTGTCGCTGCCGCGAAGAGCACCCACCTCGATCCATTCCTGAGCGCAAGTATTCAATTGAAGAGAAGGAGTCATTTGCTGCAACGGAAGGGCTGTAGCCCACGGTGACGATAACACACAAATTGAGAACTTCACTTGAGTTGTGGATTGGCCAATCGGAGTTGGCTGAGTGGACAATACTTGGATTTCTCAATAGGCGGAGGAGTGAATAGCATCACTCTCCCAAATAGGTTGTAAGACCAACCACGCCTTTTTAAACCAGCCACCTTTTTGAAATAGCGCCAACTTATCTTCTATTTCTTGTGAGCTTTCCTGTGCACATCTTCCATCAAACCTTTCCACCTCTTCAACATTTACCACACCTGCTTACACCTTATCCTCCTTTCTACTAGCTTCCGGCAAGCTTCGATTTCGCATAAACACTTATAATTCTCAGCTTCTGGCAAGCCTTCCGTTTCAACACCTTCCATAACCGCTTCTGGCAAGCTGTGATATAATTTGCTTCTTTACCATCCACTTTCGACCCCTTCATCGAACCAACCCTCTGACAACAACCATATATAACACCTCTATATCCACTGCATCACCGCAACAATGTCCACTACCTCCGGAACTAGTCGTGTCCTCCGCTCAGGCTCTAGAGCTCGCTCAGATGGAGGACCTGCTCCCTCCGCTACGGCCCCCCACTCAATTGCAGCTGCTCGTTCGACTCGAGGCCGCGGCTCTCGTCGCGCTGGATCTCCAGCTGTAACAGCAAACCCTCCAGATGACGACGCGCCAGAGCTGAACCCTGCATCCAATCGAGCATACGGCACCGCAGGAAAGCCAGCCCTTGTAGAGCATCAATCCGCCGTATTGGGCATGGACCAAGCTGTGGAAGGCATCAACAAAGCAGTCTTTGGTGCCGAGGCCTCCAACAATCCCATCCATGGCAGTGCAACTGGACTCGCGGCTGTTGATGAGGAAGACGAGTATAGCGCAGCCGACCCACGAGGAGCATTTGACCCTTTTCCTGCAGGAAATGCTCAGCCAGCCATCGGTCAAGATGCAATCAGCAACTGGGCAATTCGACTTCCCCAACCCAGCCCTGGAAATCGGCTCATCTTCTCGCAAGGCTTGCGCGATGGTCGTGGGGGCCTTGCTCCTGCCGAAGAGAAGGGCAAATGGGCGAGGTACGCTACGAATGCCGTGTTCGATACGGTCAAGATTCCTATCTTGACGTTGATCGTACTTTGGCTCTGCGCCTTCCTCGTGACTGGCATTACTCCTTCCTCTTTCGTAAGGAACTTTGGCATCGGCTTAGCACCAAATGGTACAACTCACGACATAACCAAGCTGGACTACAGCATCATTCGGCATCGCCTGGACCGAGTTGAGCAGCAGCTGCAGGATATACCACGCCAGTTTGTGAAGTCCGCAAACCCAGCACCTACCCAGCACCAAGTCAATTGGTTCACGCCAGGATTTGGAGCATCGATCGACATCGAGCTTTCGTCTCCAACAGCTGCCATCTGTGATCCAACTTGGAAACCATGGCCATTCAGCAACTTTTTCAAGCGTTCTTGTCCCGAGCTACCTTTATCGCCACCCCAGAAGATGGCTCTTCAGCCTTGGGACGACCCTATGCAAGACCGCTGGTGCGCGCCACGCTCTGGTGGCAAGTTGCAGCTCGCCATCGAAATCGAGCGAGACATCCTGCCAACCGAGCTTGTGGTCGAATACATGGCAAAGGCCGCCAGCCCAACGGGTTACATGAATTCAGCGCCCAGAGAGGTCGAGCTTTGGGTTCGCATTGAAGATGATGAGGTTCGGGCCAAGGTCAGCGCTACCATTGATGGTCTGTATCCTGAGCTATGGCAGGACGCAAATCTACAGGGTAGATTGCTTCATGTGGCGCGAGACCTTGGGTCGGAATATGTCCCCATCGGTCGATGGGAGTATAACATTTGGCAGAATCAGAATGTCCAGGGTTTCAAAATACCCAGCTCGCTACTTGCTTACGACTTCGGCACTAACAAGTTCGCCATCCGGGTCAATTCCAATTGGGGCAACGTGGAATTCACCTGCATCAACCAACTCCGCATGTACGGGACGGACAAGTCTGGTATCATGGATGAGTTGGAGGATGATCCTTTCAAGCTGATCAACTGACGAGAGACTCGAAGGAGGTTAGCAGTGCTCGCACTTGATCGCATGCATCAATATTGAGATGTAGCCGTGCATGATTGGGTAGCCCAAGCAGATATTCGCAATGGTTACTCCTGTACTCTTACCTGTAGCGAGCATTGTTATGAGATACGAGATAACGAAATAAATTCAATCATCGGCAACGCCATCACTTGATCGACGTGATCATGCTTTCTTGACTCGAGTTGCGTGCGAGTAATGGGACATCCACAAATTCAGCAAAGCTATTGCATAGTAACCTCGCCGTGACACCTGCCTGGGAGCTTTACTACACGTTCTCACGGTCAGCCACACCAATAAGCTTTCCTCTATCTCCCATTCCTACGCTCACAACCCCGTCTCTCGATGCAACACCTTGCCCAGCTGCGTGTAACACTCGCACACCGACAGACCAGAAGTCTATCTCCATCCCTGAATCAAGAGATGTCGGCGTATCCGTTCTTTGTGTCGTTGGGACCCTTTAGGTTGAACGCTCCTGTGCATCGGCTTTTCCCCAATCGTCGCTTGCGTTCTGGAAGGACTCACCATATTCTCGTCTAACCGTGTCGGGCTGATTAGCCAGAGCTACTCGGTGCCTACTCCGGGATCCAGCTCTAGGGCATCCTGATTAGTAGTCACTAAACCCCTGTACCGTTATCTAGGTAGATTTTAGTGAAAGTTTACTGCAGACATCGACCCTTCCTATAAGCACGATAACCGTATTCGCGAAAGTATTCTCGACATCCTATCGAAATCTATCGTAATGTGGAGATCAAAGCGGGGACGAGGCAAAGGTGTGGACGAAAAATAGGTGAAGCCTTCTGCTCGCCTCATTGATGGTCGACAAGCCCCCACAACTCAACGGCCAAGTCCAGCATTTCGATGGTCATTATCTGCGGCGGTCTGCGCTATTACACCGCCAGAATGCAACGTTGGTCGATGCAATACTACGGCGGACACGCTGGCTGAAACAATGAAACCCCAATTCCCGGAGCTAAAGATGGTGAAGGATGTTGACGCGCAGACAAGTACTCTAAGCGAGATGGATGCTGATCGGTCATTGGAGTTTGGATGGATCTCCTCGGCGGCATGAGGCGTTAATGCGGCGTAGAAGTCTGTCAAGTATACTTTGGTGGAAGTGTAGATAAGAGTGAGCCAAATGTAAGGTGATAGTGTATGGTCACGGTGACCATGTGGCCAGGGGGGTTGTCTGACGACAGATGAAACGCCATGCGGTCGTCCAGAGCGCCCTGCATTTGATCCTGCAGCATGAACGGTCGATGGAGTACAAGCCAATCATAAATTCTCCTACCCAGCCTTGGTCTCCCCTGAGTCCCGAAGGAGCGGGGGAGTGTTACTTTAGCCTGTGTGGGATAGAATTAGAGTTGGAAAGAGACGCCAAAAACGTGGCACCGTTTCAGACTAGGCTCGGCCACAGGGACCCCGCAGCCAGACGATTGGCAGGACGATTCAGATTCATTTATCGAGCCGTCAGGATCTGGCGATCTGCCCAGTCTCCACGCTGTTTTCGGTCCCAACCCAAAACTCATGACATCGCCCTCCAAATGGGCAAAGTGCCAAAGTCAGTCCGTAGCGAGTACCTAACTCTAACACCTCCTATTAGGGTGCTTCTGCGTCCAACGCCGTTGATGATCGTAGGGCGGCCCGATCTTGCTTTAGGCCAGGCAAGTTATGTTATTGGTCATTGTTCGCTGAGTTTCTTGGATAAAGGCATGCTGGGCGGGGACGAAGGCAGAGCTTCGGAAGCAGCGGGGGCCGTGGCGTCTGGCAAGCCCAGCTTGTTGCTGGCTGTCCAAAAGGAGTCCCAGATGGAAGGGCCGTCCATGGTCCATGACAGTTCCTTGTGAGGCACGCTGTCCCCTTCTCCTAGTCTCACATCTTCCCCATCACATTCCATCTCGTGATTGATCCATCTGCCTCCCACCTGGCCAGCATTCTTCCTTTGACGAGACATCCTTCAGGGTGTCTTCATGCCGTTCAACAGCTTTGTGCATACAAAATCTAGCATGGTCCTCCCCTTCCCTCTTCATTGACCACACCCGACCCGCTCGCTTTTATAGTCGATACACCACATTGATTCCCCCAGCCGCTGTGTCGCAGGCCCTGCATTGACGCCTTGATGCGCTCCAGTTGACACAACAAGATCAATCATCATGGCGGCAGAGGCAACCCCAGGCCAGATCAATGCCATGGCCGTCACCGAAAGAGTCACATCCATCTTCTCGTTCCTCGGCATCATCTTCATCTTGTCAACCTATTTACTGGGAAGAGGCTTCGACAAGCCTATCAATCGCCTCATATTCTTTGCGTCATGGAGCAACTTGGGTATGAACATTGCATGCCTCATCGCAGAGGACGGCCCTGCTGCTGGTCAGGAATCGTCGTTGTGCCAGTTCCAGGCATGGGCAATCCAGATGTGAGTACGCAATCTCTGAGGCTTACAAGATCAATGTCTCAATCAATGGCGCAGGTTCCTCGGAGTTGATGCGTTGTGGGCATTGTGCATGGCCTTCAATGTCTACCTTGCATTGTTCTGTGGATGGACAGCCCAGCGCATGCGGGCCTACGAATGGGTATACTTCGCTGGATGCTATGGATGTTCTTTCATACCGGCATTAGTTTATCTGTTCATAAATACCAAAAGCAGGGGAAAGATATACGGTCCAGCGCTGGTGAATATGTCTTCAAGCTTTCTCTCTTCCGCGCTGACATGACTTAGCTCTGGTGCTGGGTTGATGCAAGATGGGACTTCCTTCGCGTGGCAACCCTCTACGGCATTGTGTGGTCCGTATTCTCCATTCTACTCTCTTCTATATTTCTTACAAGCCGATAGGGTCGCTCTTGGATTTGCCATGATCATCTACATCATGGCCTTCTTCAAAGTGTGGCACAACCGCCATGAGCTGAGCGGGCTTTTCAATCCCTTCAACGAAAATCCCTTCGAAGGCACCATTACCACAGAGATAGATGTTACGACTTACGCTCGGCGACCATCAGAGCCAGGGCCCACATCTGCAGACGAGGAGACAACGATTGCTGGCGCCTTGCCAACGCAGAAGTCCGATTTCGATCCTTACAGCGTTAATATCGAAGTCGGGCGCCCACGCCTGGATCCCAAAGCTTCAACGGCAGAAATGTTTAAAGTACGCAGCTTGACCAGAAACCATGCTCTTAGCGAAACGAACCCTGACGCCTGGCTCTACGCACGTGTTGCCTTCCTCTTCTTTTGCTCCCTCCTCATCTCCTGGGTTCCATCCTCGATCAATCGTCTTTATTCCATCGCCCACCCCAACGCATTAGTCTTCGGACTCAACTACACCGAGACGCTCGTGCTTCCTCTTCAAGGGTTCTTCAACGCGGTCATCTACATCATCACCTCACAGACTGCCTCTCGAAATCTCTGGCGTAGCATGACCGGCGCGCAACAATTACCACGGAAGAACAGCACGGTAGCGGGCAGTATGGTGTCTAGAAAGGGGGACTCGAAGTTGGAAAGAATGGGAATGGGCAAAGCAGATACGAAATTGGACAGATTTACGAGTCGCAGGACGAGTGATAGGTCAGCGAGCGATATCAATAGCGTCACTAGTCTGAGGGAGCACTGACCTGATTTATCAACAGGTTGCATTGACTTTTGCAGGCGCTGGATTAAAATGCACAGCGGGAGCGTTACTGGCCATCTGCTTCGGATTTTGCGGCATACACGCTATATGATATACCCCACGGTGGCGTACGAGTTTGTCAGATGTACATGTAGCTATACTGTGCTGTTGATCAGCGAAAACTTCTAGATCTTGGATTCGAAGGAGCATTAGAACATTCATTCTGTCATTGGAGATTCAATGCCATATGACGAAGACGTCGCAAAATAAGTTTTGATCGGATGTGGACGTCCGGTATCCATCTGGCTTGTCCTCGGTCGTTAGAACTCAAGCTATATGTTAGAGATGGTGAAAGGCCTTGCGTACGTTCCGACTTGGAAGCTTACACGTACTGAGCAGCTACCCAACCACTACTGACGCTTCATCCATCCAACAACAAACAACTCCTCAGATGCGAACAGAGACATCCATTTTCACACCCTCGTCCGATCAAGCGAACTCCCCTTGCTTTACATATCGCAACAATCATACCGTAGACCTCGTGGCCGTACCCTATCCCCCCCAAACACGAAATACTTTTCTTGCAACAAAGAACCGGTGCCATCACCTTGTATACACCCTGAAGTTGATAAAGAGATGTATGCTGCAGTGGCGTGTTTGGGTTGGGAGGTGGGGATGTGCGTGGGGAGTGTATGTATGAGGGGGATGGTGCTGTGGGTTATTAGGGTGGGGATGGGGTTTGGGGTTGGGGTTGGGGTTGGTGGGGTTGGTGGGGGGGGGGATGGGGGGATGGGGGATGGGGGATGGGGGATGGGGGATGGGGGATGGGGGATGGGGGATGGGGGATGGTGGTAGTAAGTGGGAGTATCGTGTTTGAGGTTTTAATAAAGTGAGGGTGACAATCACCCGTATGTGCAGGCTATTCAAGAACGAACCCCCTTACAACCCGAGAACCTTGACGGATAAAGTCTAAGACCTCAAGGAATCGAAAGCCTTGTTGTGGATTGGTCGATAGGGGAGAATTGGGCAATGAAGGATTTTGGTAGGTATGAGGGTTGCGAAGGATGGG
>JAABUK010004138.1_pt1 | contig 23875 bp, 25 predicted proteins | sample 5559141 | NCBI WGS metagenome assembly JAABUK01 (sample SAMN10711869, study PRJNA513367) | rock metagenome | isolation source: Antarctica rocks | place: Antarctica: Victoria Land, Pudding Butte nord | collected 2016-01-03
CAATGTTGCCCACAAGCAAGTCATGCTGTGCTGTACTGTGATGTGTACATAGTATTGCTCACAAGCAAGTCATGCTGTGCTGTGCTGTGATGTGCCGTGCTATGCTGCGCTGTGCTGTGCCGTGCTTTGCTGTGTTGTGTATACTCTTGTGTCAAGTCTCCAAGGTACACCATGTTGCCCACAAGCAAGTCATGCTGTGCTGTGCTGTGATGTGCCGTGCTGTGCTGTGCCGTGCCGTGCTTTGCTGTGTTGTGTATACTCTTGTGTCAAGTCTCCAAGGTACACAATGTTGCCCCCAAGCAAGTCATGCTGTGCTGTGCTGTGCTGTGCTGTGCTGCGCTGTGCTGTGCTGCGCTGCGCTGTTCTGTGCTGTGTTGTGTTGTGTATACTCTCGTGTCCACAAGTGGTATGCGCAAAGGTCTGCTCTGTGCTGTGCTCTGATGTGCTGTGCTGTGCCGTGCCATGCCATACTGTGCTATGTTGTGTTTACTCTCCTGCCTACACTTGGTATGTGCAATGGACTTCTGGCGCTAAACCGACACAAATCAACAGCTGTCGCTTTTGACCCTAATCATGACTGCAGCTGCGTCCGCTGGTCGAGTAGCAATGCATGTTACGCTTGTTTGATGCTGCAAACATGATCAGTTTGCCAGAACATTGGAAGTTTCCATAGACCTTGCACAAGGCAGCTGAGTGAAGGGGTGTCGCAGCAACAAGTTGGTGTAGCCACTGGTGTCTGCCTTTTATATGCTGCACCACCTCACCATTTCTTTTGTTTTCTTTTGTTGTTTTCCCCTTCATTTTCCCCCTTTGATCCCTTCATTTCCCCCCTTTGTTCCCTTCATTTTTCCTGTTGTTTCCTTTTCCAACAATCCATGTTGTGCCTTTGCAGGAGTGGCAGTGTCCCATGCGCAGCAACAGCTTCAGCATTCCTTTCATGATCCTCATGTTGTTTGCTTACATCATGGACGGCCAGTTTCATCATTCACACAAGTTTGCACAGGTATGTTTCATTGTGCTGCAACTCAAGCTTGGGACTTAACCCTGTGTCCTAAAGCCTATATAGAGCTTGCTCAGCAATGAAGCACAGCTCATGTGCTCTTGCTGATGCTGCTAAAGCACTGCAGACCTGCGTTGTGTGATGGGCATGTGTTCTAAGGTGAATAAAAACAGTACAAGTAACAAGTTGTGCAATAATCTAACTGATTAGTAATACTGTTATTTTACATATTCTTGTCCTCATCAGCTCTGCCACCCCACATGCTCTATGATCTTCTTCACCCCAATAGTTGATGCTAGTTGCCAACCGTCTTGCCATCACACATGCATCCATGCCTGAGTAAATTTTTAATCATAAAATTGCTTTCCAGCTCATGATGAGCTATATATGTGCGAGACAAGTCCATGCCTGAGATGAACATGAACTCAGTCACAAAGCTTGCTGTTTTGTTGACACGATTGCTTTGACTGATCCACCCACAAGGCCTTTATGACAATGACAATGATAGTGGTAATGATAATGACAATGACAATGACAATGATAATGATAATGATAATGATATTGATATTGATATTATGGTAATTCTCCAGGTCATCTTCTGGATTGGAGCTGTTGGTGTGCTGGTGCTAGCTTTCATCAAAGTTGGCGATTGGATCAGCCGTAGATTTGACATTGAGCATGTGACCGCTGCCTGGCTGGTTGCCCCTGTTGGAGGGCCGTTTGTGATGGCCCTGGTTGCACCGGCCATCTCAAGAGCATATGTGGAAGCTGCTCTGTTTGGGTAAGCTCTCGGAACTGAGTGTAAGATACGGGTTTAGGAGTTACAAATTGGCTGAACCCTAGATGATCGTGCCAAGCTCTTCAAACTGAGTGTAAGATGATATTGGTTTTGTTGTACACCATATACACCTGTGCTTTCAAGCCAGGACGTCTGATGAGTCACAACTGGCTCCACACCCCAGACTGTAAGGTATGAAGTGAAGTGAATGTTGCCAGTCCAGGAAGCTTCAGACTTCTAAAAAGCTGCTGTCAGATTAATAGTATGGGTAATTGCAAAAAGTGAGAAGTGGCTTTGTGGCTGTGTCTTCCACTGCCTGGCTCAATGATCAGCTTGCTCAGCTCACTCGCTCATCCATTCACTTGTCTCATCTCCTCTGATCCTGTCTTGTGTAGCTGCACTGACCAACACTTTGGGTCACTACACATACGAGCAAGCTATCATGGACCCACCTACCGACCCATTGGCTAAAGCATGCTGAACCAATTCTGCCTACTCACCAACGTTGTCAAATGAGCTCACTCCACCCACCTACTCACCCGCTTACCCATGTACTCACCCACTCGCCCACCCGCCCACCCTATTCCCCCACCTACCTACTCATCCACCCATTTACCTGCCCCACCCCTTCCCCATCCACCCACCCACCTATTCACTCACCCCAACCCTGTAGTCACCCACTCGCCCACCTATTCACCCACCCTTACTAACCCACCCACCCACCCACCTATTCACCCATACTCACCCAACCACCCACCTGCGCATCCACCCACCAATTGTCTCCAAGGTGCCTCCCTCAGAGTCCCTTACTCATATATCATTCATTACTAAATTGCTGAATAAAATTGCTGACAATTGCATCTTTGCTGCCCTGCAGATTTGGCTTTGCCCTCATCATGTGGCTGGTCCTGTTCACCATGACCTTCCAGCCAGTCATCACAGCAGCCAATGCAGATGACAGGCACAGGCCTGCTATGTGGATATGGGTCTATATAACCCTAAACCCTAAACCCTAACTGCATCTTTGCTGCCCTGCAGGTTTGGCTTTGCCCTCATCATGTGGCTGGTCCTGTTCACCATGACCTTCCAGCGCGCCATCACAGCAGCCAACGCTGATGACAGACACAGGCCCGCCATGTGGATGTGGGTCGCCGCGCCGGCGATTGCCTGCCTTGCATACAACAGCATTGTGGGTGAAGCCAACAGCAATGGGGCTGTTACCTTTGATAACATCTCCAAGAGCTTCATGTTCATGGCGCTATCGCTGTTCTTCTGTCTCGGTACGTGTGTTGCTTTGTTGTGCGATTGCCTGCCTTGCATACAACAGCATTGTGGGTGAAGCCAACTGCAATGGGGCTCTTACCTTCGACAACGTTTCCAAGAGCTTCATGCTCATGGCGCTGTCGCTGTTCTTCTGTCTGGGTGTGTGTGTTGCTGTGTTATTTGTGGCTCTTACCTTTGACAATGTCTCCAAGAGCTTCATGTTCATGGCGCTGTAGCTGTTCTTCTGTCTGGGTATGTGTATTGCTGTGTTGTTGGTGGCTCTTACCTTGGACAATGTTTCCAAGAGCTTCATGTTCATGGCGTTGTCGCTGTTGTTCTGTCTGGGTATGTGTGTTGATGTTTCGCATGTGTCTACCATATGCCTTTGAGGGTGTCAGGCATTATGTGTCGCTGTTTTATGTGTATCCACCAAATGCCTTTGGGGTGTCAGGCATTATGTGTTGCTGTTTTATGTGTGTCTACCAAATGCCTTTGAGGTGTCAGGCATTGTCCACCAACGGCAGTAGACGCTGTGCTATCATGTGACAATACATGTGTATCACATGGAGTTTGCGCTGAGATTATTTGCTGCCAGAGCAGAATATCATTGTTTCAGTGTTCTGCTCGATCAGAGGCATATTCACTGCATTTTTGCTATTCATTGCATCTCACAGCAAATCATTTCCTTGATGAAGTACAAACAGTGGCACAGCTGGCAGAGACCTGCAACAACAGGGAGCAAGTGTGTATATACTATACAATATGTTACATTATATGCTATATAATATAATCTAGTATAGTGTAGTATAGTGTAGTGTAATATAATATAATATAATAAGACAAAATAAAATATAACATAATAAAAATATAGTATAACATAATATAGTATATTACAATGTATATATTATATAGCCTGCCGCGCTGATTGCAGGTTGGGGGTTTGTGCGGGGGTTCTTTGGCCGCAGCAAATTTGACATGGCAGACTGGGGATACAGCTTCCCTGTAGATGTCCTTGCCATTTGTCTCATACAGTACAGTGGGGATGTGAGGGGCAGTTGGACCAGGGGCATGGCCTATACAGCCCTTACTATTGCCACTGGCCTGGGTACGTTCTTATGCAGTGACTCATTTCCCTCACTATGCCAGTTTTGTAAAAGCAGCTGTTCTGGCTTATCACCATGTTCTGTTCTAAGGATTGCGAGACAAAGAGAAGAAGATTTGCAAATCTGTAGGGTGGATGTGCAGTTGATTTGGCACCACAGAATCTGATAGTTTGGCAGTGCGTGTGCAGCCACAATAACAATGTGGAAGTGTGTGTGCAGCCACAATAACAGTTTGGCAGTGTGTGTGCAGCCACAATAGCAGCTTTTGCACTGACACCCGTTCTTGTGTGGACGCAACTTTATTTGCTGCACATCAGGCTTGTAGGACGTCGGACAGACTCACTATCGCAAAAATTACGCACAACGACTGGCATAAGTGTTCTAGCTTCTGTTCAACCCTGGCTACTATATGTTTCAAAACCCTAAATCTGTCAACCCTGCCTTACTTGTGGTATGTACCTCTGCAGCAATTGTGACTGCCCTGCAAACCTGTACGGCACTGGCCATGGGTCAGGTCTTCCAGCCCGAGAACCCTAAATGTTCCAAAACCCTAAATCTCTCAACCCTGTCTCACTGATGGTATGTACCTCTGCAGCAATTGTGACTGCCCTGCAAACCTGTATGGCCCTGGCCATGGGTCAGGTCTTCCGCCCCGAAGACAAGTGGGGTCCCCTGTCCGGCCTAATGAAGATCACCCACAAGGCAAGTCCAATTCTGTCGACAATGTCTTTTTCTATTCTTCTTTATTTTTTCACATTTTAAATCCAGATTCAAAGGTATTTAAAAAGATTGCGTGTAGTCTCTGAAGATCACCCACAAGGCAAGTCGGCCCCAGTCTGTTGGAATGCGACTGCTACATGCAAGCCTGGTTTGCAACTTTGCATGTGGCGCAATAGCTTTGCATGAGGTTACATGCTGTCCGTGCTTGTGATGGTTGCTGCCAATATATGATATCTTCAGCTTTTTGCAGTGAACAAGGCAAAATCCACATGCAGCTTTGGTGGCCCTAAGCACAATACTGACAAAAGGTGCATGTTAGTGCAGTACATGCAACACAAGTCTCCTCTCAGACGAGCTTGTTTTGAGTGTCATGAACTGACTAAGAAACATGTATCTGCTGTATGGCATGTTGGCGCAGCTGCTTCTACCACCACTGCTATCGTTGCTGCGGCTGTGCTCATGCTGCTGTTGCTGGCACTGGCATTGAACAGCATTTTGGATGGCATGCAAAAGCCCTCCAAAAATGCATTGAACAGCATTGCGCATGTGTTGCAAAACCTCAAAAAAATGCATTGAACAGCATTTCAGATGTCGTCCAAAACCTCCAAAAACTGCATTGAACAGCATTGTGAATGTCATGCAAAACCCCCAACAAATGCATGACCTGACCATGATTCTAGAGATTTTTATACTTTAGAATTTATTGAACTATATGTGTAAAACCCTAGATTGAAAAACCCCTTCAACCTGTGTCCTGACACAACAGGGCATTCGGGAGGGCATTGCACGCCTGGAAGCTTCTGCCAATGGCATGACCCCTGCCTGCCCTGCCTCCATTGGTGCCTTTTCTGCCCAATTCAATACCTTTCATTTGGTTCACACTGAGCATTCTCGGCATGAGGACACTGTCATCTTTCCAGTCATGAATGCTTGGTTTCCAAACCGAGCTGGCCAGCAGACCATTGAGCATGCAGAACATCATGAGGTATGCACTCTATCTTCCTGAAACCACGTGCTTATCTGGTATCAAGTTTCAAGCGCTGACAAGTTTAACAGGGTTTGTGTCAAGGGGGAAGCAAATTTGAGAAACTCATAGGAGTGAAAAACAACGTCTTTGTGTTAATTCTGCAATGCAAAGGGTCAAGGTCAGAATGTGTCGGAGATGTTGTGAAGTTTCATGTAAAGCATGGGCCTTGCTAGCACTACTCAGCAATGTAAACTGCAGCAGAATGTGCTGTTGTGTGCATACATGAGCTGCTGTATGCAGGATGAGACATGCATGCATATATCACTATAGCTGTATGGCACATCAAGATGCATCTTGGGATTGCTGAGCGTCGTGTGGTGCCGGTGTGCTCAGCACAAATGCAGCATGGAGACAACAGTACAGTTGTCAGTGTTGCATGGACAGATCGTGTGTAAACACACATGTTGATGTTTTGTGCCACATGACATAATTGCATTGCCTGCAGAGCATAGGAGCCATGAGCGCTGAGTGAGATATGTTTATATACATATATATATTTATATCTGTATATTATGTTTATGTTATATATATCTGTGTATTATGTTTATGTTACATATATCTGTATATTATGTATATGTTTATATTATGTTTATATTTATGTTATATATATCTGTATATAAAATGTAGAAGATATAAATAAATCAAATATAAATTATAAATGAAATATGTAAAGTAGTGAAATATAACAAATAAAAAACTTATAACATATGCTGCAGGTGCTTCTGTCCATGGCAAGCACGCTGACGGAGCTGATGAACTCAAAAGATGCAGAGCTTGGCCAATCACAACACCTCATCAGTGGCTTGCAGAAGCAGCTGCATGCCTTCTGTGCAGACATGCTGCATCACATGCAGGTGTGACTCTGCACATACACATACACATACATATACACATACACATACACATACACATACACATACACATACACATACACATACACATACACATACACATACACATACACATACACATGCTGCATCTTATGCAGGTGTGAATCTGCACATATACATACACCATACACTTGCTGCACCTTATGCAGGTGTGACTCTGCACATATACATACACATACACGTGCTACACCTTATGCAGGTGTGACCCTGCACATATACATACACATACACATGCTGCATCTTATGCAGGTGTGATTATGCACATATACATACACGTACACAAACACATACACATACACATACATGTACACGCACACATACACATACACATATACATACACATGCTGCATCATATGCAGATGTGTGATCCTGCACTTGTCAACTCAGTACAGTGGTATTGATGCTGATGCCGGCATAGAGATGACTGCATGCATTTGCCTCTGCATAGCATACATGAGCAGGATCTGATCAGACTTGCTGTGCTGCAAGAACTGGTGTAAATACAAATGTGCACATACACATCATATACATATGCACATGCACATACATATACATATATAGATGTATCTGCTATCAAGACCCATCTCAAATTTATTCGGTAGCAAAACTGACACACATACTGTTTGTTGTCATGCACAAATTGTCATTGTGGGACCAACAAATTGCAAGTATGTTGCACCACAACTAATAACAGTATAGCCTTATTACGACTTGATAGTTGATGATGCAGCTGGCATCCGCACATTGCAACATAACAGCACTCAGTGCAGGGCTGACACAGGGCTGACACATGGCTGACATATGGCTGACACATGGCTGACACATGACTGAAGCTGAAGGAGGTTTGTGAATGCAGGAAGAAGAAGACAACATACAGCCAGTCGGCCGCAAGCATTTGCCCATTGAAGTTCACAAGCAGATTGTGCGCAAGGTGAGTCTCTTCTCAAACCTTGCTACACAGTCAGTCAGTCAGGATGTTACAGTTGTTGGGGCCAGATAGCCCATTTGACTAAAATTGCAGTACTGACTGCTACACGTGCAGTTTGAGCCGTTTTGGCTGCTATATGCGCAATTTGAGCCATCAGATAATCTGCCTGCCAGGTGCGTCATTCACCATAGTTGGGTCCTGCCCCCCAGGACATTAAACATATCGAATTGAACCAAAGTATTTGGCCATACAGCCTGGCATGCATGGCATGTTGTCGTGGACACATGCCTGTGGTGGTTATGGGTTGCCTGTGGTTAGGGTTTAGAGTTTAGGGTTGCCTGTGGTGGTTGGCAACAGTGGTGCTGTTGTGTGAACAGCTTTGTCTGTCCAAGCAGATGTGGGAGTCAACCTGCAGCAAAGACTGGGCAGTGATTCTGCCATGGACAGTCAACATGCTGCCTTACCTCCCTCAGCGTGTGCGCTACTTACGCTCCCTGCTTTGGGCCATGCCTGAGAATGCACAGCTGATAGGCCGGATGGTGGCATTGGGAGTCGATGGAGTTCAGTGGTCGCGCATCACTAATCACATTCCTGAATTAGTGCCTAGAGGAGCACATGCTTGGCGCCGTTTTTACTAGAAATAAATAAACGGAAAGTTTACGCTTTTCAGCGATCATAACGGGAGCCTCCTAAGGCGGCAGCCCGAAGCCGCTTTTACTAGTGTAGGGTTTGTTAGCATCAGTGTACTTTCATGTACGGCAATTACAGTTGTGTTCAAGACTCATGAGGAGTCTGACTGATTGACGGGGGTGATGTTTTGACTGACAATTGCGGTCTAGATTAGCTTAATTCAGCCTAGATTAGCTTGATTCAGCCATGCTGCGGCGGCACCTTCAGTTCAGCACATGAGCAGCTGCAAGTAATCTAGCATGATTCTCAATAAACCTCATGTTCTCTGCTCTGTCTACTGTCAGTCCCTGACTCAGCATTGTGTCCCAAAACGAGGCACGCAGATCACCTTGCCGTCCTTGCTCTGTGCATGTCCACCAGAGGTACCCACCTGCTTGATGACAATCAACAAACGCGTTAATGCTGTTATTTTGAAGCTGGTCCAGTGTTCACAACCAGATAAATGCCTGAAATTACGGCAGTAACACTCTCCATGTACAAACTGATTTCGTCAGTTTTTCAAGCTTTGCTGAACAGTGCAGTTTCTGGAATTGGTCATCGGATTCATGCCACTAAGAACATGCCTGAACTTGTATTCACCCCAGACAAACGAATGCATGGCAGACATATGAAATGTCTGCTCTGCACATAGAGACCCCGGACCTCCATTGATCTTGTTAAATAGGGCATTAGTAAGAAAATTGGGGTTGACATGCTGTGCACGTGGCCAGTGGTGTCCTCCTCATGGGAAGTTCCAACTTGGAGCTTCCAAGGGTTGCCGCGCTCGCAGCTCGTGCACCGGGAACGATGTGTTTTTGACCGCCTCAGCGCTGCAAGATTGAATTGGCCGTAGAGTACACAATCGTGTAGCTCGAGAGCGTCAGGTGAAACTTCGCGCTATATATACGCGTACGAGGTTCACGTACGAGGTTTACGGTGCATTCTATGTGGCGCGACTCGGTCAGATACCCATCGAGCTCGTTGAACGCTAATCGACGACGCTGCAGCGGCATACAGCTTGCCGCATTTGTGCGGGGCGTTTGACCGGTTCGTAGCTCGAATGGTGACCGCGGTGACATCTGCACAGACTGCTCTGATGCTTTGGGCTTGCTGCCTCAGCGCTCAGGCACTATATGTCCAAGCAGATAATTGGAATTGGCATTCCACCAGATGTAAGCCATTTTGTGCCCGGCAAGCTACTCTGACATACCTGCGTTACCTCCACCTATACAAGGAGTCGATGCTTCAACCCTGAAACAGAATGCAGTGATGCCAGCTTGTAGAGCAATGAGTGGTGGCTTACCATAGTTCTGCCTGCATGCAGCCAATGAGCATAACTCCATGGCTCCTCTGCCAGTACCCTCACCTACAACATCAAACGGACACCGTAGATTAGCAGAGACTGATACGCCCGAGGCACAGTCAGTCTGTGAGTTTTTCCAGAGTGGGAGATCTGACCCTACAAACTGCTGCAGCTGGGGCAAGTGAGTATTCTACATACCCTGGGTTTGCAAAGAAAGCAACGTATTGCTCTGCCTGCACACAGCTGCAGTTCTGTGCATGCCGAGCGCATCAGAACACAGTGCTTGTTGCTGATTGACACTCACGCATTGATCGCACCCTTGCTTGATGCTTACGTAACCAGCACTGCATCACATGATATAGTGTTACTCATACCCTGCAGCACATGCTAACCAAGGCCTGATCGATTTTATTCTCACAGGTACATTTTTTTTGCAAAATTTTTCATTAGTTTTGTTCTCACAGGTACCAGCTTTGTGACATGTCAGATGCTGACAAGTGGATCAAGAGGGCTGCTGCCAGGTGTCACGACTGTGTGACATCACATGATCTCTGCGCTCATCCCCCCATGCTGACCATCCATATGTACCTTGCCTATTTAGACAAGCACAACCCCAAGGGAAACCTTCTTGCAGTCAAAGCGTACCTGCTCACCCAGAACCTGTTCAAGACTCAGCTGTGGCTTTGGACAGATGATCCATCCAAGATCATCAATCCCAGCACTCAAGAGTTCTTCGACACATTCTCAGATGTTGTCACAGTGAAAAAGTTTGTTTGGGACGATGAAGTTGAGCAAACCCCACTGGCTGGCCACCCTTACTTTGGCAATCATTTTCAAGTGAGGTCAGACTTTGAGGACTTCCTTGCCGGGTATGGAGACTTGGTGCGCCACATGTTGTTGTACAACTATGGCGGGCTGTGGATTGACACGGATGTGGTACTGTTACGGGACGTGTATCCTGTCACCATGCAGGTAACTATACCACATCTGTGCATGCAACACCCAGCTTCATTCTGTCTGCATGTGAACTTCAAGGCCTGTAAGCGAGCCACTCAATCCAGGCATCATTGCATTTGGTCTGCAGAGCATACTTACAAGCTTGCATGGGCATAGCCGTGATATGCCCATGCAAGCTGTGTCTCTTGCTGCTCAGTTGTGTTATGCTTGCTTGTGCGCGTGATAAGTGGCAAGAAGTGATAAGTGATATAGGAGTCACTGCCAACAAGGTGGTAGTCACGACATATTGTGTAGCAATCTGTTTTGGCAACAATCGTGACCTGAGAAGCTGTCACGGTCAAGAGTCATACGAGGCTGTTTGTATAGAAAGCGTGCATGAGGAGCCTGGCCATTTCTGCCCTGTCTGTCATCAGTGTGCTTGCCTGTCTGTCACGTCATGCTCAGTACAGACTGAGCATCATGCGTGCATCATCCAAAGCATCTCATGCCAATTACTGCTTTGCCATGTCCCTGCTCTGCCCTGCCCTGCCCTGCCCTGCCCTGCCCTGCCCTGCCCTGCCCTGCCCTGCCCTGCCCTGTCTGTCCCGCCCTGCCCTGATCTGCCCTGCCCTGCCCTCACTGCCCTTACCAAACTTCACTACAGATTGAGTTTCAGTTGGTCATGCAAGAAATGAACCAACATGATTTGCGCCACATGCTGATTTGTGGCCTGTGTTGTCAGACAGCCTGACCTGCAAAGCTGCTGCTGCCAATCTGACTCTGGCAATCTTGATTGCAGATTGGGTATCAGTTTGTCATGCGATGGGTCAACAACCACATCTACTTCATGAAGCAAAAGTCGCCGCTGGGAAAACGAATCCTGGAACAAGTGCGGCAGCTGCCGTTCGAAAACTCTCCAAAATTTGTCGATGAGGTCATCAACAAAACCTGCAAGCCCAAGGGCTACTTCGCGGTCACAGATAGCGAACAGTACCGGGACTTTTACAATTTCTGTGTGTTCAACCTGATAAAAGCATCTGAAGAGAACAAAGGGAACGAGCTGGATAATGTCCTGTTTGACCAGCCGCTGGTAAGCCTCCTCTTCTTCTTCACCCCCCTGTGCCGCAGCTGCTGCTGCTGCTGCTGCTGCTGCTGCTGCTGCTGTTGCTGCTGCTGTTGCTGCTGCTGCTGCTGCTTCATGCTGTGATGTTTGCTGCTGGTTTTGCTGCTACTGCTATGTTGGCATGAGGCGCTGTGAAAGGCTTGCAAGCACTGTGGCGTGTGCACTCTTCATGGTGATATGCAGCTCATATGCAAGTGTTGTGAGCCTGCTCTAAACGCTACGTGTAACCTTTGAGCAAGTCATTCACGCTTCAGCAGTGCTGCCCATGTCCATTTATGTAATAGGATGACTGACTGCCAATTGCTCAGAGCTAGATTCACATTTTCAAATATGCAGTTATCTATTTATATGATGTTTCAAGCTTTCTGTAGCTTATTCATATACATGCGTGTTGATTACAGGGTTGGTGGGATCAGCATTGGCTTGGCTGTCCAAGCCTGGACACTGTACACAATGAGTCAACTTACATGGAGAGTATCAGTACAGTAATGGCGCTGCATACGCGGTATCCTGGTCATGGTGGGCACACAGGCCCAGCTGACAGTCAACTAGACAGAACGATAAAGCTGATTGACAACATTTTTGACAAGTGCCAAACAAGGGCATGCATCCATCAAATGAGCATACCCTTGGTTGACTATTTGTACTTTGATACCTTCTCAATGCATCAGGGACATGAACATGCAGTCGCGCATTTTACATGAAACCCTGAGTCCCTGCACAGTTGTGGAGGCACGTCATTGATGAATATTCCTGCACGTGTGTCGTTCAGTAGATTGGTCTTTAGACAATGAATGCTGCCCGTTTTGCCTTAGCTTTAGATTTCCCGGCATTAGATGATTATTCACATAATGATTGGATCTGTCAGTATCTCTGTATGGACTCAAGTTGATCCAATCTACAAGACCAGATAGCTGAGTGATCCCATTTTAGACTTGCAGCAATTTAGCTTGTTAGCTATGCAGTGAGTGATTATCAGCGTGACAACCAGCAAGATGTGCAATGTAGAGTGAATGACAATGCCAGCAATGCTTGCCTGCAGTGGATACTTTGTGTGTAGGCATATTGGGATATGGATTTCACTTGGCGGCTGTCACAGTACTGCAACTGCAGTTGGTATGTATATAAGAACGACTTGTGAAACCTTTTCGTTGACTGCTTTTGCTCAGATGTGTGCAAGGTTGGTCCCGAGACTAAGAAGTTCTCGCTGCGCGCTACACATGGCGTTGATGCAGCTGCAGACTCTCAGACATCGGATGCAGCTCAGCTTGTGACAGCCATGCAGTTTGTCCAACCACACAACAAGAGCACTGCCTTTGGCAAAAACAAAGCTGGCACAGCCATCTACTAGTACTTTTGCTTGCAACTGAACTTTGCATGAACAGCACATTGCCTATGCCATGATGAAGCTGTACGCTTGCACATTCAAGGAACAGCAGTCAGTTGGACATTGTACTCAGGGGACTCTGCATGACCTGTGTTACAATGTATTACACAGATGCTAAAGGTTTCAAGCTGGTGTCTGTGAGGGGGAAAGGCCTAGTAAGGACAGAGGAAAAAGACGTCGCCTAAATCCCCATGCAACAAAACAACGGGGAGGGCCATGCCACACCCCTCAGCCACGTGGAGACATTAGCAGACCCCATGAATGTCTCATTCTAGACCCCTGTGAGGGGTGGGCGGGGTGGTCCTCGGCCAGGGCCCCCTTTGCTAGGTGAAGAAGGAGCAGGGGTGAGCAACTGGTACTCTTAGCTTTCTACATCGCGCAAGAATGTGCCAAAGGCAATGGCTTCCAGCACAGCCCGCCTCTGAGTGCCTACTGTGATGTTCAGTGACTCTACTGCATCTCTAGCTACAGCATCCTGCAGGCATAATAGCAATGGTGGAATTGCAATAATAATAATAATATTTATAATATAACAATAATGATGACGATGACGATGACGACGACGACGACGACGACGATGAGGATGATGATGATGATGATGATGATGATGATGATGATGATGATGGTGGTAATAGTAGTAGTAGCAGTAGTTCCAGCTGATGATGAGCTTGGTACATGCAGGACAAGTCTTGTCTTGTGCGCAGGCATGCGAACACAATCAGTGATGAAGAAGAAGACTAGTGAGCACTTGAAAGCCCGCTTGCAACACATGGGATGTAAGGTCTGGGGACAATGACACTCTATGGATGGCTGGATGTAATCAATGGGCAGATGGAATTGACTGTACACATGTGCAAGTAGGCAGTGAAGCAACGTCACGTGCCATGAATGTTCATGGCATGTGATACAGACAGACATTGCCAAGGACAGATGCAGCCAGGCAGTCAGCATGCAGAATGATCCAGAGCTGCAGCTTTTATTCTCACGCATGATGTATGCAATGAAGAATGACACTGTCCGTGGGCTTGTTATGCCCTGAACCATTGCAGCATGCAGGCTAGTGAGAGACACACAAGCTATGTGCAATCCCAAGACGTCTGTTTCAACTTGAGGGCATCATCCCTACAGTGTAAGTGCAAACTCAGAAACGCCTCGGGAAAACAACAACACATTTCTCTACATTGTGGAGATGTTGTAGGTCAATGCCCAGCAGTTGCGTACCTGCGCTTTCTGCATGAGTTCTTCTATGAATGTGGCATGTTACAGGTCTACATCGTGGAGATGTTGTAGGTCAATGCACAGCAGTTTTGTACCTGCACTTTCTGCATGAGGTCTTCTATGGATGTGGCATCTTGCCCCACAGCAGTCTGCATTTGGCTCTGTAGCTCCCTGAGGTTGCCAAACAAGGCTGTGGTTTGGACATCCACTAGTGCTGCTCCTTCTTGACTCTGCATGCATTCCTCCATGAATCAGCACACCACTCATCTGATGTTTATAAGATAATGATAATCAATGTGTTGCAGAATTGCCAAACAAGGCTGTGGTCTGAACATCCACCAGTGCTGCTCCTTCTTGACTCTGCATGCAATCCTCCATGAATCAGCACACCACTCATCTGATCATTATAATGTAATAATAAACAATGGGTTGCAGAATTGCCAGAACAATGCTATGCCGAGTCACAAATGATCCTTGCAGTGCAAAGAAGGAAGGGTCCTGTGCTGCTAAGCAAGCAACAACGCCCAGGATTTGGATCATGCGCATTTGGCGCTGGTATATTGTAGTATGCATGGCAAAAGTATTGTCATGCAGTAGCACACACTGGCAGCTCCTGTGCATGACACATGCAGATATGACCCAGTTGGGAATTGAAGCTGACATGAACAGCTGTCAAAGCCATGTCAAATGCAGAGATGCCAGTAGAAGCAGGCTTCCAGGTTCTGACCAATATGCAAACAACGGATGTCCTGAAGGTCAGGACAATCCTCTTGCACGCACTGCTGCAACTCAGAAGAACATTCAGCTGGCAAGTGATTCACTGAACCCTTACCACTTGTCGTGTCATGTCTGCCAGAGTTGCTTGATCAAAGCTCTCAATGTACTTCCTGAGCGGGCTTTCCTTCTTCTTGCCCTGGCCTAAACCTGCACCTTCCCCTTGTGAGCCACCGCTACTTTGTCCCGCGCTGCTTTCGCTGGCGCCAGATGTAGACGGCGAGGAGAAAGAAGACGGAGTTGCCGGCCGGTCATGCTGCTCCTCGTCTGCGGTGTTAAACATGCGTTCTAGACGAGCAACAGCATCTTTCTGCTCGTCGTCTCGCAGGCCCAGCTGACGCTCCAGCTGAAAACGCTTGTCTACCCGACGAACAAAATAGCCAAACATGATGGACGCTGCATACACTTGAGCCGCCTGCAGTTTATAAACAGGCCTGATCTTGTGCACCAAAAGTGGACAGCATTCAAGACTTCATAACACACGCAGGTCAAACCAGAACCCTGGGCAGACAGCTATCAAGACACTAGGACACACAAGCGCATACTCAAGTTGACTCAAGGTACGACTTGCCTTTGAGTGAGCATCCTTGTTGGTGGCAACAAACAAATAACATGCCAGTGATAATGCTTTATGCACATACTGTGCAAGACATTGTCACTGACTTGTCATTTGCTTGTTGGAACCAACAAGGTCAATTTAACACTGCATGGAAGCAATCCCTGCGCCAAACAAATCTGCCAGGACATAAACACACACCTGTAGCTTGGCCATTTTGATCATGGTGTTGGAGTATGCCATGCTGGCAGGTCCCATGACTCCCAAGACATGCTCCCTTACAAGCTCTAGCGCTTCTTTGCTGTGAATGCCTTCTGTGAGAGTCTTGAGATTGGTCTGGTTCTCCACTATGCTGTCCATCCTGCAAGCAAGCAGAAAACTTCAGCTGACATTGACTTGCTCGGTGTCTCCTCTGTGCTGTCTTGCCATCAATGAGACTTTTATGCATGCCTACTATAGTATCTACCACACACCGTTTCCTCACATGTCAGCGTTCTAGTCCAATGAATATCTGTTTGTGTCATGACTCGTGGCTCAAACAAATGCTGCCATGTGTTGTCATTGACAATTATTCCAGACTGTCCAATGGTCTCACAAGCACACTGACAGCAGTATGCCATGAGATGCTTGTATTTGCTGTGAGCCTACATGAAGGAGTGAAGTGCTCAACCATTAGTCAGTGTAAATGGATTGTTGCAAGCTGAACAAGCCAATCACAGTGTACACACCAACAAGCAGTAGCTGGGCATGCATCTTATTAGCACAGACAAACGACAGCATCTGCTGTCAATGATGCATACTTGCGTAGGGTACACATGGCTTGAAATACACATATGCGTTATTTTGCAATCAATCAATCAATCAATTAATCAATCAACCAACAAACCTCAATCAATCAATAAACAAGTAAACAAACAAATAAATAAATCAATCTCAATAAATCAATCTCTAAATAAATAAATGTTGCGGCCAGCTGGCGGAGCCTACCTGGGCATCATTTCCACCTTGAGGTTCATGAACTTCTCCAGGACTGAGGCATACATCAGATCCTCCACGGTGGCTCGCTGCTCACTGCTGCGCACCTCTTGCATTCTCCTGCATGAGGTTATCACAGCTTTTGAGCACTAGAGATTACTGAGTAGATCACATGCCTGGAGTGATGATGATGCAACACAGCATTCTCCTGCATGAGTTTATCGCAGCTTTTGAGCACTTCTTGCATTCTCCTGCAGCAGTGTGTCACAACTTTTGAGCACTTCTTGCATTCTCCTGCACGATTGTGTCACAGTTTTGAAGCTCCTCTGGCATTCTCCTGCATGAGTGTGTCACAGCTTTTGAGCACTTCTTGCATTCTCCTGCACGATTGTGTCACAGTTTTGAGCACCTCTTGCATTCTCCTGCACGTGTTCATCACAGCTTCACTTGACACAGCATAGTAGATCACATGCCTGGGGCGATGACGATGCAACACAGCATGAGTGTGTCACAGCTTTGAGCACTGCTGCACTTGACATTGCTCAGTAGATCTCATGCCTGAGGTAATGATGATGCAACACAGCATTGTCACTGTGTGTAGCATCAACACAGAAGACCACATGTGCTGCTGCAGTGTAGTCATTGCTGCTGAGCACCTGCTGTGTGAACAATACACATGCAAAACAGCAGCATACAAAGGCAGTGGCGGCAGCATGCAAAAGCACATGCATGGGCAGCAGCATATGACAGGAATAGCATCATGCAAAGGCAGCAGCAGCATGCCAAGGCAGCAGCACATGCAGGAGCATACAGAAGCAATAGCATCATGCAAAAACAGCAGCAGCGTGCGAAGGCAGCGGCACATCAGCACATGCAGAGTGTCAAGGACTTTGTGCTTGCAGGCTCACAGCAGCAGATGCTTAATGCACCATGCACCACCCTTGCATTTGCCTCTCATACAGATTACAGACCAGCTTCATGCTGCCATTGGCAGACATACAACCAAGATGATTCTAGTAGAGAACAACGTGCCAGTAGGTCACTGTGATTGCCAGACACAGTGACGGTCACAGGCTGTGTGACCAATGCACTAGGGTCATTGAAAAGAAAGGAAAGAGAGAAAAAAGGCACCTTTTGGCGTTGATACAATGAGAAATTAAGTATCATACCGGGCTGCCCAGGGTTTGAGATCTTATTGGTATGCATGCACATGGCATGATGCATTGTGCAGTTGTAAGCTTGTGATCTGTCTTCACAGTTGATACCAATGAGCTGACATCATGTGCAGAACTCAAGGCATAAGAGCTGATGTCATATATCAGCAAGATACAGGAACTCACTGATACAGCACTACTTCGCCGCTACTTGCTTTGCCTTTGTCTTGCGCTTGCTTCTCTCTCTGCTCCTCTTGCTGCTGCTTGGCCAGCTTTTCTGCTTCATCCTTTTCATCTTTGAGCCGCCTGAACTGCTCATCTAGAGCGTCTTTGAAAAGATGGGGCTCCATCTTCAAGTAGTATGTGACCATCTGACCAACTGGTGATCTTGGTTTGGCTGGGGCCTGTGAATCACAGGAGAATGATGGAATATGATTTGCCGCATCAAGCTTGGTGGTTGATATCCCAACAATCAATCGAGCAATTGCAACTTAGTAATGATTCTTGCTTGCTGGTTTATTAAGCACAAGGCTGCTCCCGTTTGAAAGCAAGTCTGCCTGGGGGACCCACCGAGCCAAGCTCGAGTCCTTCTACACCGTCCTCTGCAGCGCGGGTCATGCACGACTTTGGCGTGCGGTGAACTCGCTGTGGCATGAGGTGAGCGGCTGGCTGTGCATGCTGGCCGGGCACCTTGAACAACAGCCTTCGGTGTGGCGCCGCATATCGGCATTGCTGAGAATGAGCGCACGGAAGCGTCTGCATGCTGAGCAACTGTGTATAACGCAACTGTCTCTTGCAGTATGTCCAACAAACGCACGAGCACAACGCAAGAGAACACCGAGAAAACCCACCAAGTATTGATCACGTGCATGTATGCACATGCACTTCAAGGAAAGATCTGCTGTTGGTCCCCCCACGCGTGTTTGCAAAAACTTCGTTTTGCATCGGCATCAGCTGTCTTCGCGATTCGGCACCTAGCTATGCCGTCAGAAAATGACAGCTACCGGATTTCGATTGGACTTGAACAAACTTTGTGCAGCAAGTCTTATGATTCGCAACGGTGCATGCTTCACTGAAGAGTCCAGCTTCCAGCTGCGAGCTGGTAGCATTGCACCTTGTGAGCAGTCAAAACGTGAAGCCTTGAAAAGGTGACCCTTTGTCGCGGACACTCGTGCAAGACTGAGGGTGCAGCTTGCATCACTTGCAGCTCTCCCAACACGCAAATATACCAACAACAACATCTTATGACATTGCCCACCCTGCTCGCGTTGCTCTGTACTGCAACCACGAGACCTTACTGTACTACCCTCTCAGGCGAGTATTCAGTTCAAAGGCTGTGGGCTTCGAAGCCTTCTGTGTATGTGTCTGCTTCATTTTGCGCACAGACTTAGCTTCATCGCATTCACTGCAGAAGTCTTTGCAGCTTTGAGCAGCAAAATGCAAACGTATCAGGAGACAGAAAAAAAACATCTTCATACTGCATTCTTGTGAAGCATGTAGTAGAAGGGTACGGCCGCTGCTGTCATGGGAATTACAGAGCCCATATGCGCATCCCAGATGTTACAAAGCACACACATCAAAATGCAATAGCTTGTGTAGCATGCAGTTCATGACAATAGAATACATGGCAAAAATTGCAGGTCCACAATTCTGTAAACAGGTACGTCTATACAGCATCGATGTCAACGAACTTATCAATATGGATGATATCAATCAAGCAGCCAACCATTTGTGTTCATAAAGCTGAAAACCTCCTGGGAGCTCCTTGCAAGTTTGAGGGACATCGAAGACTAGATCAACATATATGTATACATTCAGCAACTAAACCGGCAGTGTTTGACGGCCTTCAAAGTTCGATAGCAGATCAGACTCTAAATCTAGAGCATCAATTGAAATACCAATTTAGATTTGCGAACTATAGCCTATGATAGTACATGTGAGATGTATATACACATAAAGAACAGGGTTGCCAACTGCAAGCATTGCAACCAGTACACATGTGCAACAGCATGTGTTTCTTCAGAAGTTTTGCACTTTGCTGCCAGGCCCAGGCACAGCTTGTCATACTGTCAGGAATTTGCCAAACAAAGATGAGAGTTGCATTTTCTTAACCTAGGCAAAACACCTTTGACGGTACAAACATGTTGCTGGCCGGTCCGAGCATCTTTTACAAAAATGGGTGCCTTCTGTTGGGTATACGCCAGCATTAACAGAGCCACCGCAACCCATTCATCCGTGGTCGGCTCCGGAGGATCCTCAGCCTAAAGCAAACTTGTGAACAGCCAGCCCGCCAAGCCGAGAGAACTGGCTGCAGCGCTGGCTAGGCTTGCTCCTCCCATAGCGAAGGACTGGAGCACAGCAAAAGGACTGCCGGCCACTACTCCCACGCCTGTCGCAGCGGCGATGGACGCCTGCCATGCAGCAGCAATGCTGCCAGCAGCTGGGCCAACAGCTGTAAAACCCAACCAGCCAAGGATAAACGAGGCCATGGCGCTCGCTCGTCAGATGCCCTGCGTCAACGCAACAGTCACTGAAGTTCGATGCTGAATTTCTCGCCAGATCTTGTACAGAAAAGTTAGGATCTGCAGCTCGGACACGCTTTGTGCATATGTTCAGCTCTTCAAAGAAGCCAAGGGAAACAAATACCTTGAATAGTAGACGACACCAGTGGCGATCTGGCTGGGCGCCGCGAACGAGACCCGTTACAAAAATATCTCCAACTGCCGTGCCAGCTACCGTGCCCAGCACGGCACGAAGCGTGAAGTAGGGTTTTGGATTGATAGGCTGCAGGAATGGGGTTTCTAAAACTCTAGGTTCTTAGCTGTCCCGGCTTGACTCATCTTCAGCAGTTTGGTGACAAATGGTGACTGTACAATACGTCCCGTGATTCACATGTCATTTCTTGCGCTTACTATCACCACGGATTTTTCGCGGATCCGTATGTGAAGGTGCCTTGGGGCTCCCAGTCTGCATAATCGGTGTAACGGACGCTGCTGATTGCCGCGCCCTCGAGAACCTGTAGCTCCTTGCTGCCCTGCAGCAATTTGAGTCACAAGTGCTGCGCTATGGTGAAGGCAGTGTGCGACGTCTGTGAGCACGCCGAAGGCAGCGTCTACTGTTTTCAGGAGTCTGCTGTCATGTGTCGAGACTGTGACCACAGGTACTGCCAGCATCCTTGGGTCATTGAGTTCTTGAGGGCTTTTGGTCCTGTGTCTATGGATCAGGGTAGCCGCAGCCAAAGGCCTTGCTCAAATTGGAGACTCAGCACAACGACTTGCATATATGTGCAGAGTGCACAGCGCCAGCAAGATGGCCAGAGCGCATGAGCGCGTCAGTCTCACAGACGAGACCGAGACTTCAATGTGTGACATCTGCCAGGTAGGGCCTTGCAGCCAGTACAAGTCCTACAACAGCCAAGCAGCCTTATGTATGCATCTGTCATGCTGCTGCATTGACAGTTGCACAGTGTGCTGCTAAGGCGCTGTGCAGCAATACCTGCCTATTCAACCTGTAAGACAAATGTCTCCTACAAGGTTCTACTCTGGCTGGGTGTGGTGTGATAACATACATATACACTGTACCTGACCTGGGCGTTGTGTACAGGACGCACCAGCCGTGTTGTTTTGCTGTGAAGACCGTGCAGTCATCTGCCGAGAGTGCGATCTTATGATACACACTGCAAATGAATTCACAGCCAAACACAACAGGTAAGCAAAAAAATCGGCTCATCGGTTTGTGTGTGCAGATTTGCCTTGAGTGCTTGATTTTTTTCTGCCTAACAGCATACACCCTACATGACTTGTTGATCAAGTTGTGGCTTCAGCCTTCTAAGCAGCTGTTGCAGCTGTGCATTGATGCACCTGACACAGTACCAGGAAATTGCTGTAGTGAGCTGTGCAGCAAGTCTGACAGTAGCAGAATGGACAGCCCTGAGCCGCCTGTACAACACTGGACTACCAAGAGCACACATGCATTGCAAGATACACAACTGAGAGTAGACATAAATCATAGTTGCATCCTTTGACACCTGCATGAATCCCAGGACTACAGTTAGGTTACTTTGTCATGGTACCATTTTATTTACAACTTCTGAGGTATTGTCTTTTGGGGCATTTCTACTGATTCGACACCTACTCACGTGCGTAACATGCTATATGGAAACTTCACCGAATCTCAAGCTTCTCTACAGACTTGAACCCTGCCTAGAAAAGAAAGACTACACCTTTCAGCCTCAATTTAATGAGAAGCCGAGTATCACACCAGGCTGCTCGGGCACCCTCCCTAATGCTGTCTTCTCTTCTTCACCTTTTCCACATTTATGCTGATCGGCCATACAAAAATTTCAGCCAGCCGCCAGTTTCTTTTGATAAAATCATCTAATTTTGTCTTCTTTTCTTCATTTTGCCTACAGTTTCGCTAAACATTATGCATGGGCATGCAGGCACATTCTGTTCCAGGTGGCAGCAGGGCTCAAGGCCTTACCCCCCCCTGGCCCTGGCAGACCCGAAGACACCTCTCAGATGGCCAGTGACAATGCAAGCGCTGCCACACAGCTGGACAAGGTATCTACTCCTCTTCTTGGCCATCTCTAACCTGTCAATACACCACTCAAAGTGGTCTTTGTCAAGCACTATGCCAGTGATACTATGCAGTGTCTGAATTGCTTGTTGTCGTACAAGAGGTAGGGCAAGGCTTAGCAGACCTGTTCGGCAGCAACTCAGCAGTTGTCTTTGTGTGTATTAGCTTGTATCTGCTTCAGCATGGTAGCGGCGGCGGCAGCAGCGGCGGCGGCAGCAGCAGCAGCAGCAGCAACAGGAGGAAGAAGGGCTTGACATGCTGTCCTACAAATCGTAACAAACATGTTGATTGGCCACCGACGGGTATACCAGACTTTACAGCAGCCGGTGCAAAAACATAACACAGCAGACAAGAACAGGCTGCACACACCTAGCATGTACAGGACGTCTTGCTGCTGTTATGACCAGTTAATGACAGGCAGCAGTGGCGGCAGCAGTGGCAGCAGCAGCAGCAGCAGCAGCAGCAGCAGCAGCAGCTAGTGCATCAGCAGATGTTTTCTCTATGTGTCTGAGCCTAGCAGGCATTTGTCTTGCAGACAAGTGCGATACAACAGTGCTAATGCCTAGCATGAACTGCAAAGCATGCTGGCAGGTGATATTACCAACAAACTGAATCAGCTGCACTGCAAGTTGTGTCACCTTGCATTGATGCCATTGCATATCTTTTGGGTGGCAAACACACACAGCAGCGCTGGATGACTGGCTTGGCCATTAGATGTGGTGGCAGGCAGCAGCAGCGGCAGCAGCAGCAGCAGCAGCAGCAGCAGCAGCAAATGCACATTCAAAAGCAAACGCACCATTCCATTGTGAACCTGACTTCTTTGTCTAGTGCAGAGTAGGGAAAGCAGATACAGCAGCACTGGGTGCCTAGCATAACCACCAGGCATGGCGGCAGGCAGCATTTGCTACAGCATGTGCATTATCAAGAGCAGCAGCACTCAATTGATCACAAGAGGAAAATCACTGTGTGCTGCAGGGAAGCAACTACAGCAACATCGGATCCTACCATCACCACAAGGCACAGCAAGTGCATCAGCAAATGCATTGTCAAGGGCAGAAACATTCCTTTCATCATGAGAGTTGCCGATTCATCTGTTGCAGGGAAGCAGATACCGCAGTGTTAGATACCACCATCACCACAAGGCATGGCAGGTGCAGCAGCAAATGCATTATCAAGGGCAAAACCACCAGGTTCATCATGAGAGTGACATCTTAATCTGCTGCAGGGATAGCAGATACAGCAACATCAGATCCTAGCATAACCACAAGGCACAGCGGTTGCAGCAGCAAATGCATTGCCAAGGGCAGAACCACTCTTTGCATCGTGAGAGTTGCGTCTTTATCTGGTGCAGGGAAAGCAGATACAGCAACATCAGATGCCCAGCATAACCACAAGGCACGGCAGTTGCAGCAGCAAACGCATTATCAAGGGGCAAAAACACATATTTCATCATGGGAGTGACCTCTTTTTCTGGTGCAGGGAAAGCAGATACA
>JAABUK010004139.1_pt1 | contig 23873 bp, 34 predicted proteins | sample 5559141 | NCBI WGS metagenome assembly JAABUK01 (sample SAMN10711869, study PRJNA513367) | rock metagenome | isolation source: Antarctica rocks | place: Antarctica: Victoria Land, Pudding Butte nord | collected 2016-01-03
GCAATTTTCCCCTCAAGTCAGGCTTGCAGGCATCATTGTGCCAGCAATGCACTTGCATTTGACATGCGTATATTACATACTAGAGGTATTATTTCCTTGACATGTGCAACTTGTAGTTGTTGCATACTGTAGTAACTGCCGCTTTCAGTCGTCAAGGCATCAGTGGGCGCCCCTGGCAATGACCCTCTTACTCACCTTCATGTGTGGCTGTCAAATTAAGATGTTTCTAATACAAATTGATTGGATCACTGCAATACACTCAAGCTGAGGCAGACAAGTGGTCATGTTTCTGCTGCAGCATCACCCATGTTCATTGTCCAGCAAGTAGAACAAGCTGTGGCTTGCTGCTTGTTGACTTGACGTCAAAGACAACAGACTTGTGCATGTTGCATGAACAGCATGGAACAGCATCCTTGAGGAATTCGGGCCAATCATGAGTTCATTTCTTTTATGGCTTACCTGTTACTCTCACAGCTTGGTTCATGCAGGCACAAGGGAGTCAGGTGACCGAAAACACAAGCAGCTCATGGATGCTATACAAGACAACATGAGTCTAGCACGTCTGGTGTTGAGAGGCCAGTTGAGGCCATCATCCAGCTCAGCAAGCACCAAGCGGCTTGAACATTACCGGCGTGCTGCTATCGAGTACTACTACGGGTATGATGCAGACAAGAGCAAAATCAGGTGCATGGTCACAGGTGAAGAAGTTGACTCCAGGGAGATTACTGCTGGACGTATATACAGGCAGGCTTGGCCAACTGGGTTGCTGGTGAGCATCTTTGCATGACTTTGGAAAGTTTGATCGTGATGCCAGCTGCCTGACACAATTGTTACATTGTGGTCGCCTGTTTTTGTCTGGCCAATCACTGCCCTGTGGCAAAGGCCAGGATATCGACCTAAGCTCCTTGGCTGATGTTTATGTCTCTTGCCTCGTCAATAGATACCCCTGGCTGTGTTGACAAGCTGTGTGGAAGTGCCTTGGCTTCAACCGCTGTTGATTTGTAAGTGTACTTGCTACATGCTTCCCCATCTGTGCTGCAGAAGGTCATGGGTTGCAAGCTGCATGAGCCACGCAACATCGTACTGATGCAAAAGCAGCTGGAGAAACGCTTTGACAACTGGGAATGGACTATTGTGCCAGAAGGACCAGATGCATTTCGGGTAGGTTTGGCTGTTGGCTTACGCAAGGTCATAAGCTGAGCAAGAAGCCATATGGCATTTGCTGGTGAATGCTCGCTTTCGTCCTCCTAGGTTGCTTCATCGGTTGCAGGTGCATGTTCTGAACCCACATCTTCTGGATCCTCAAGGCCGTGAGCAGTATGTCACTGGTCATACTGGCAAGGGCACCACTTGGAGAGATGTCAACAATACGCTTTTGCATCTCCCGCCAATAGCTCATCCTGCACGCAGACTTTGTGGCTTGCATGCAACATTGGCAGTCCAGGAAGCAGACACAAAAGGATGGTTTGATGAAAAACATGAAGCCCCAAAGATGTCAGAGGCATCCTGGCAATCACCAACGTTTGATCATTTGCTGATGAAGAAGTATCTGATTGACGAGGCAGCGAACACTTTTGATGCTGAAACAGCTTCAGGATCAGGAGACTGAATCTGCAGCCCACTTAATCTTTGGACCTGTGCTTCTGTACAATTGTTCCATTTTGTAACGCGTTTAGATCTTCAGCAACCTCAAGTATTCAGCAATCCCTTTGGCACATCTGCTGGTCTGCCTGTCAGCAGCAGATTGCCTGACTTGATTTATGATAGTGGACGGTTTCTGATTTGTCATCAAACTTAAGGTCCGTGGTCTGGTCACCAGACACAGCTGGACAGTGTGCAGAGCTGTGAAGCGGCTAAGATTGTTGACACAGGTGCTTTAACAGCACAACTCGATGAGCTGTATGCGCATGATATATGGAATCTGGTGGGAGATTGTGCAGTGCATTTACAAAAGACCCCAACTCATGTTAGTCGATATGCAGAGATGTTATGTGTACTGTATTCCAGTCAGCGTAAGATACACTGTATGCAATACACATCATACTAAAAATACACTGCCAAAAATGCTTCTGCTAATCTTCTCAAATCCTGTGTTATGGGAACTGCAAAGGACACTTTCAGCAAGCATTTGAGAAAGTTATAGTAGTCTGCAATTCAGGACCACCATGGGCATCACACAGGATGCACTCTGCTTGGTGTACAGACAATGGTGCTTTCAGGCAGGTACTTGTTTCCTTGACTGTACGGTCGTCAGCATGGTACCAGGACCGGTCATGATGGCAGCTGTCTCCATCTTGTTCACATCGGCATTTGCAATGGTCCAATCCTCTTGTAATTTCAGCAGACCATGGAGAAAACGAGACAACCCATGCAAATGTGGAACTGTCCAAGCTTTAGTGCTGTGACATGCATGTAGGCTGTTGAAATGCATTGCAACCGAAATCTGCAGACAAGTATGCCATCAACTTGCTAAGAGACAGATATTCAAGGCCCACGTCTGGGGACGAAAGCAAGAGACAGATGTTACATTGCAGTTCTGGCAATTCATAACGGCGGTCCGACGCATCACCGAACTTTGGGGATACTTGCGCTGGACGTGCATGGCACGGAGACATTTCAAAATGGGATCGAGCTCATGTTAGGGTTGTTAGAGAAGGATGCAGTGATCGTATGCCACGGCGATGATGATCAGTGCGGTAATCGCTGGGGCCAAAAACAGAGTCGTCGCTTCAGCACTACACGCGCGAGTTGCTTGCAGCTTCTTGAGCACTCTGCCCAGCGACAAAGTCTCAACTGCCAAGCCAGGAGAACCACCCATGTCGAAGGCCAATGGTGTTGCGAGCTCTAAGCTCACTGGCGAGACAATTAGTCCTCATGTCATGAAGGCAGAGTACGCTGTGCGTGGAGACATAGTTGTCCGAGCTGGAGAAATTGGCAAGGAACTCAAGAAGGGCAAAAAGTTTCCGTTCACCGATCTGGTGATGTGCAATATCGGCAACCCGCAGGCTTTGGGGCAAAAGCCTATCACTTTCTACCGTCAAGTGCTAGCTATTTGCGACTACCCTCAGGTGCGAACCATCCAGTACATGCAAGCTCTGCTTCCACCCGCACACGTGACCCGTTGCACTATCCTTTGGCACCAGCAAAAGTGCAACAATATTGTTCAGCAGCTTCACAGGCCAGTGTCGGATTAAGTCATGCGTTTTGTTACATATTCAGTTGTTGGACGCTCCCGAGTCTCAGAAGCTCTTTCCTCCTGATGTGCTGAAAAGGGCCAAGGAGTACCTAGATGCCACCGGCTCAGGTGGAACTGGTGCGTACACACACAGCCAAGGAGTTGAGCTATGTAGACAGCATGTGGCCCAGGTGAGCCCTCTTTACCCACCTGCCAATTGTCTATAAATGTCTTGAGCATAGACCACTTGTCTGCAAATGCCCTGAACACAGACCACCTCTGCATGAAGCCTGTCTGTCTTCACTTGTGAATACTTTTCAGCCAAACTGATCCCATACTGTGCTCTTGCCTCTAAAGGCATGAGTTGTGTCTTCTTGGCGCCCAAAAATTGTCGTACCTATCAAATACGTATGTGACCTCATCCAGCAGTAACTCTATTCTGGACTTTGACATGATCCTTTGATGGTGGTCACGCACATAAGGTCGTATATTACATGCATGACTAGTCAAACACGTTCTGCAGCTCCTGTCAGTCAAAACAACTATCTAGCTTAGCATAAGTACTACATTTGCAGGTCAAGAATAAGCCGAGCAATCACCAATGGCGACAATGCAGACTTGACAGTCCTTGCCAAAAACACGGTTTGCAACATTCTCAATTGCTGCCTGCAGGGCATCAAAGAGCGTGATGGCCATGACTGCAATGTGGAGGATCTGTACCTTACAGAAGGAGCGTCAGGGGCTGTCAAGAACATCCTGCAGATTCTCATCAGGAACGAGAAGGACGCCATCCTGATCCCATTCCCTCAGTACCCTCTCTACTCAGCAGCCATAGCGCTGCTAGGGGGTACAGTGGTGCCCTACTACCCTGATGAGAAGAAGGGTTGGCAGATAGACCCTGCCCATCTGGAAGATGTCATCACTCAGGTACGTTAATATAGCCTATGCAATTATTCAGAACACAAAATATGGGATTGCATGTACAGCACTTTCACATGGCGTGCGTGAGTTGTATGATGACGTGTAAGCCGCCAGGATCTCATGACAGCTTCCGAGTTGTGATATCACTTGCCTTGCTATGAGTTTGACTTACGTTCATGTGAACACATTTTTTGGTGTACTGACTGATGCAACGTTACGTGCTATGGCGTGCGCTATGCTATATGCACTATTGTTGTACTGCGATTGCACAAAGTCAGTACAAAGTCAGTTGATGCAAAGAAGCTTGAGAATCAGACTCACTGGCTGCTCCCAATCAATCCTTTGTGCATTGAATGTTGTTGCGACACCGACACTGGCAATACCTACTCGGCTGACGATGCTGTAAAAACCATGCTTGGTGTGTAATTAAGCACACGTGACATGTTGGCATGGCAGCCGGCACCTTTGAAATGTGTCGTCCTTCAAAAAGTTCCCTACTCGTTTGACTGATAAGCTCAAGTTTGTGCTGACTGATTGATTTGAAGCTGCTTTGCAGCCATGAACACAGCCAAAAGCACTGGCTGTCATGACAGTTTCATGGCAAACAACCCCACACATCCATCACTGCAACACATGTTACCAGTTAGATTGCCTCAAATCTAATATCAATTTTTGCACTTTGGAGGGATGCTAGCAGTCAGTATGCCTGGCAGCTCTTGAGGCCAAGAGATTCTCACATTCAGTAGGTCTCAGATGCTCTTTGAAGATCACTATCACTGCTGCCTGAAAGAGTTTGCTTTCATTTGCAGGCAGGAAAAGATGGGCTCTGTATCAGAGCACTAGCAGTCATCACTCCTGGCAATCCCACAGGCCAAGTCATTCCCAGGTCCAACATTGAAGACCTCATCAAAGTTTCCAAGAAGCATGAGCTTGCAGTCATTGCTGACGAGGTGTACCAAGTGAATGTGTACAACAGCAACATGAAATTTGACAGTTTCAAGAAGACCATCAAAGACATGGGATCAGAGTATGATGATGTGCCTTTGTTCTCCCTCCAGTCCATCAGCAAGGGTTATTACGGTATGCAAACAGCTTGTGACTGTGAACCTCACGCGCTGCAGTGCTATGTTCACCAGGAAGTGTGCATGCTGGCGTGCACAGTCAGAAAGCACGTTTGGTCAAATCTGCTGATGTATGGCTCAGCAGAAATGTACACGGTGTATTCTGTGCTGCTTGACTCACTGGCTGCTCATGTGCATGCTGCAAGCACAGCATACCACAGCACAGCATGGCATAGCATTGTGCAGCAGAGCACAGGCTAGTGCAGTGTCTGTATAGAGTCAAAAGTAGCATGCCGATGTTGCAGGTGAGTGTGGAAGAAGAGGTGGTTACATGGAGATCATCAACATCCCTGAAGAAGTGAGGGCGGCTATGTACAAGGTTGCTTCCATCAACTTGTGTTCCAATGTGAACGGGCAGATCTGCACAGCCATGGTCATGAACCCTCCCAAGGTCAGTCGCCCTTATCAGCCTGACACATTCATTCCACTCACTCACTCACTCACTCACCCACTCACCCACTCACCCACTCACCCACCCACTCACTCACTCACTCACTCACTCACTCACTCACTCACTCACTCACTCACTCACTCACTCACTCACTCACTCACTCACTCACTCACTCACTCACTCACTCATTCCTTCATTTCATCTGTTCAGTCGTTTCGTCGTTCATTTGATAAACTTGATCCTTGAGGCCAACTTTGACCTCTTGACTGATAGACTGAAATGACAACACAGACATTGAAAGGTTGTGAGACGTTTATAGCTCAACTTGTCTTTTGTTGGGTTCTCCTCCTCTTCTTCTTCTTCTTCTCTTTCTGGATGGTTGACAGCAAAGCAGAATGCTGTGCACATCTGCATGTCGTAGGTCACCAGGTCTTGCTCAAGTGCCTCCTTGTCTCACACAGGAGGCACGCAACTGGCACGCAGACAGTACATATGTGACCCGCCACCCAATGCAGCGACTCCTGATGATGTTCTGGGTAGCATGCAACTATGCAAGTTACAAACCTGCAGCCATGCTCTGCAGTGCGCTGCATCCACCCTGTCGCTGTATTCACCGTCGCTGTATCCCCTTGCCTGCATGTCTTTCACAAATTCTAGTTGCTTGTTCTAGGGGACCAGCAGGAGCAACCACAACAAAAGCGTACATGGAAGCTATTCAGTGTCTCAATCTTCATGCATGTTTGGTCAGAGCGCAGCTTCATAAGACAGAACTACTGCGTACTTGGTCCTGCATGCTGACTTGGATTGTCAAACTGCAGGAAGGCGAGGAGTCATATCCCCTGTACAAGAAGGAGAAGGATGGGCTGATTGATTCACTCAAGCGGCGCGCTGAGATGATTGAAGGGGTGGGTCTGCAGCCTGTATTGCCTCGCATTTCATGTCTAAATTGAAGAAGACCTTACACGTTATGCATTGCAACATCATACATGTATACACAGCAAGTCTCTTACTTTGCAGTGGGAGTGATGCTACACAAGATGTGCTGGGCTTGCTATACTGTGCATGCTATGCTGTGCTTGCTATGCTGTGCACGCTCTGCTGTGCATGCTCTGCTGTGCAAACTCTGCTGTGCTGAGTTGGTGACGAACCCAGCAGGTCCCATGCAAGACTTGCAGCAGAGTGCAGATGTCACAATAGGCACTGCACAATGTGCAAGGTCCAGTCATGTGCATGTGTCGCCCAAAGCGTTTTTGTTCTGTTATTTGACTTGATTGAGTGTGCTTGCAAAAGCTTTTTGGGCTGCCTGTACAGTCTCTGCTTGCCTCTCCATGCACCAGTTGCCTGTCTATCAACCACCTATCTGTCCACTGTATTTGGGTCTAAAAGCTGGTGCAGCTGCTGATTCCTTGACCAAAGAGCTGCCTTGACCCAGCTACATCTGACACTTTCTCTGAATTGCTTGCGCACTATGACAGGTACTAAATGAGCTGGAAGGTGTTAGCTGCACATCTATTGATGGTGCGCTGTATGCATTCCCCACCATCACCTTGCCAGAGGGAGCATTCAAGAAGGCCAAAGAAATTGGCAAGACAGGAGAATGGTTGTACTGCAAGGAGATGTTGGAGAACACTGGGATTGTGATTGTGCCTGGCAATGGGTTTGGGCAAAAGGATGGCACCCATCATTTCAGAACCACCATTCTGCCTGGCGAGGACCAAATTGAGAGCGTGTGTGACAGGATGCGCAACTACCACAAGGAGTTCTTGTCCAAGTACAAGAACTGAGCTTGATGTATACAGTACGTACGTATGTATGTAGTACGTACCAGCTATTCCTAGTGACAGTGGCTGTCTCAGACAAACAGTGATACAAAGTTTGTGCAAAGGGCATTTGACATTCAGCACTGCTGTTGTACTTTTTTGTGTGTTGATTGATCCAGACAGACAGACACAAATTGCAGGATCAAGTCTTCTGCTGGCCTTTTTGACTGCTGTTGTGGCAAACGGTGTATATCGTGTCAAGACTGTTTGAGGAGCTCTGACAGCTGTATTGAGTGCTATTCTACGCTAGCTTACATGATTGTAACAGATTTAGCAGATGTCATATGCATTAGATCACCTTATTAGGTATAACACCTGCTTCGACAGCCAGCAAATTCTTTCAAGGGGGCACCACAAGAATGGTGGCTCGTTCAGAAGGCATGCCAGGCACAAATTGATGTTGCATTGCGCTGGACGTGATTTCGCTCAGACCATCATGCCCTTTTCTACAGGGTGATGCCAGGGAGCTCAATGTGCCGTGAGGCAATAATACAAAATCAAATGTTGCGCTACATGAACTGAATAAATGGAGAGGAATTGGTGTTGGCTGTACACAGTAAGCACAGTCATTGGTATTGGCTGTACAGAAGATCTAGCTAGTGGGAACACCGCCGCATGGGTTGGGCTTGGTGACCTCCACAATTTTCTCCTCAGTGCTGAGATACTCTTGGGTCCTGCCCTCAGTCAGCTCCCTTTCATTGCCAGTTGGCTTGGTCTCAACCACAAACTGCAGCAATTTAAATGCTTAGTACAACACATCAGCCAGAAGCCGACACACACACATTGCGACATGCGCCTTGTGTTGCTCTATGGCACAAACACTTGAACAAGATAACAACAGTATTGAGCTTGCACTGAAAAGCAAGCTAGCTAAACTGCAAGATGAGGTGACTGATGCTCACCTCCTTCTCGACAGGGTGGTGCTCCCTAACATAGGTCTTGACCTCCTTGATAACTGGCCTGTCCTCAACCTTGGTGAATGTCTTGGTATCACAGATGGGTCCCTGTCCAGCAGAGGTGGTGGTCGTCTGCAGTCAGCACACAAGCTGGTTAGTAAAAGAAGAAAAAGAGGATTACAAACTGATGCAAGGGAGTACAGACACTAACAGTGCAGTGCTCAAAAAGGTTGCTGATGCGGCTGTGGTGTGAAGAGTACAGTAGGACAGGAGTATAAATACCTGCTGGCATGAGACACACTCGGTCTTGCTTGTGGTGGTAGCTGCACCAGTTGTGGCAGTACCGGTGGTGGCAGCGCCAGTGGTAGCAGTGGTCATGCCAGATGAGGCAGAAGCTCCACCAGCAGCGCCAGAGCCAGATCCACCAGCCAAGTTGAAGACAACCTGACCTGCATTGCAAATCAGGTTTGGTCAGCATTTGCTGGTTGTTGAGCTGCTATTGAGCTGGTCAGTTGTGGGACAGTGGTGTATAGGGTTTGGAGCCATGATTACCTTGCTCGAGCCCCTTCTTGTTCAGCAGTACAACTCTCTGAGGGCCACTGCTCAGACTGAAGGTACCCTGACCAATCAAGCCATCTGTAGTAAGCACAGTACTGGGTCAGCAGCAGGACGCACCGACATGCCCAGCTCGGCTAGAGAACTGTACATGTCAGACGATGCAATACACCGGCAGAGGCCTATACGCGTCACGCAATCCTTGCAACCTAGCTGTACCAGAGGTTTGGCTGAGCGCTTTGCCCGGTGGCCTACCTGCTAGAAGGTTCTTGTTGTATACCATGACCTTGGCCTCGCTGCCGGTTGAACCCTGACCGGATGCGACCTCAAGAGTGTAAGTTTCTGTCCAAGTTGCGTTTAACCCAGCGCTCTTGACTGCAGAAGATCCACGAGTGTGTCAGATGCGTGCGGGTTAGAACACAGTAAGTGTGTACGACACCGCACAGCCTTAAACGATCGGCCGAGGCTACTTACTGACACTGGTCTCGACCTTCTGTGAGCCGTGCTCGAAAATAACATAGGGGTCCTGCTTGCCGATTAGGTCGTGGTCCTTCAGGAACTCACCAGAGATCCCGCTGATGGTGTATTGCTGGCTTTGGCTTGCCATTATGCTCTAGCGTAATCAACACAGGAAGCAAGGAAGCTATCAAAGTTGAGTATGTGCACGAGGTTTTGACAGTAAGTAGAAGTCAAAATTTGCGCTGGGCGAAAGAAAGTCAAACAAGTTCTAAAGAGCAAGGCTCAGTATGAAGCTTCCTAGCAGCTGCACATCGTCGTTTCGTCTTCTGAGATCTTCCATAATTGTACCAGGACCTAACATGAGTGCACGTGTCTGTCATGTGATACGCATAGCAATTGTGATACTAGCTTGCCGTGCAGACAGCAGCCTTTCAGTTCGTTCTGTGGTAGCCAAGCAAGCTCACCTGGTACCAGGGGGGTTCTCTACCAGGGAAAAGTTGTCCCACCCGCCCGCCCTTGTTTGTCTCTAACTGCCCTGGGGCAGGTCCATGGGAGTTAGGGCCAAATGCAGACATATGATGTCACATTTGGTTCATACCAATTACACATGGCCAGGTTAGTTTGTTTGGTGATGTAATGTTCACATAGTCTGATTTAAGAAAGTGTCATTCCTGCATGTAGGCATGCCGAGTTTCAATACCGAACGCCGGCTGAAATTCAACCCACAACTAGGCATCTGCTTGCCACGAGGTGGCTGGCTTGCTGGCAGGCTTTCACTGAAAGTCATTGACTGTCACATATATATAACACATGTATGCAAACGCAGTAATCAGCGGGCCATGGACGTAAGAGATTATCTCCTTCGTTGGTGCAGAGTTGCCGAAAGAGAGAGATACATTTGTACTTTAGCCAGCCGCAGAGTCTGATTATAACAATAAGCAGCTAGACAACTTGTATGAAGCAAATATATGTGTACACTTCATATTATGCTGCTGAACGCCATTGGGGAACCCCATTGGGAAAGGTTTCTACCCTCTGTATGTCGTACACTGTACGAATCTTGTCAACACTCAACATGGCAGCCGCTGCTGGTGCCATTGTCTATATAGAATATATTCCTTAATGAACAACAGCCCTCACATGTCAAGCATGACAAGCATGCTAATTTGCTGATCTGATTGCACAGCCTCATTCATTATCTGATTCAACCATATTGGTGTCAGAGTTCTCTTTGTTGGAGACCTGAACAGCAGCACACACATGCATATGCTAAGTCACAGAGCTGCACAGTCAGTTGTCGCTGCTGGTGGACATGCAGTGTCTGCCTGGCATTCCAGGCAAATGTGCACTGTGCTGACATTACAACCATGCTGGCATGTTAACACAGTCACTCATATGATCATCATGTCATATCACATCATGCATGTGCAGCTGTTCTATGTGAACAAGCAGATGCATCGCGCTTCATTGCATGCTTGCTTGGTGATATCACTCATGAGTCACCTCAGCATCAGGCTTTCTGTACTCAAATCTGAAGATGAAGCCATTGCCAATGACAGCCAACAGATGCCTGCAGTCAGGTGATAGACCACAGGCTCTGACAGGGGCTGACACCTTGATTGGTGCCACATGCGTCATGCGCTTCCCATCTGAAGTATCATACACATACACATCTCCTGTTGTGTTACCCTGCATCATTGACGTTAGTCATTTGAGCAGTTTATTTCTTGAGTGACAGGGCTGTCAGAGCGAGTATCTGAACACTTTGGAGCATTCACTCAGCCAGGAGGCATGTATAGCATACATGATCGATTGACATGATTGTCAAGACATGATTGATTGACATGATTAAGTAACATGATTGACATGACATGACATGACATGACATGACATGACATGACATGACATGACATGACATGACATGACATGACATGACATGATTGATTGACATGATTGTGATGACATGATTGATTGATGTGATTGACATGACATGATTGTGCATGTCAGCTTGTGCAGGAGGGCAAATGCTGAACAGCATCTTAACAGCAGACTCGCCTTCACTAGCAACAATCAAAACCATATGAGCAGTTTGGTGCTTACCACGCAGATATAGGCTCCGTCTGGTGTGCACCCAAATCGGCAGCGTGACGCCCACCCTCCCCCTACATTGCAAGAGGGCACCTACACAGGACAGACATGATGTATACCTATTCCCACAGTACATGACGTGTGGTTTTGGAATAACAAAGGTGATAGGCAGTGGCTGTGCAAACATTCACATCAACATCATAATGATCTCTCCTGCAGGTCTAGGCTGCTGACAGCTTAAGATTCTCTGCACACAGTCTGCAACTGCAGATTTTGGTCTCATGTACATGCATATAAACAGTACCATATGCTGTGCATGAAGGTGGCTCACAATGCAGATTGCTGACCTTCCAGGATGACAGCTGTTTCCGTGCAGCCATGTCCCACACACACATCCGCCCATCCACTGACTTGGTAGCAAGTCTGTTCTGACATAGAAATTGCTGCAACACAGAAGAAGCAGTCACGGAAGGCAGTTTGCTGCTTGATGCGGTAGCCACGAGTTCTGGATGCCAACATGTTTGTGATGTGGTGCTTGTCATTGCTAGTACAGCTTGCCAGAGGCTCAGAGCAATGCTCCAAAACATGCAGTGCAAGCCAGTGCTGGCATCGCAACTGCATCTTTGCAGAAGTGAATGCCAGATTGACCATGATGCCCAGCGGAGGAATGCTTGACCTACCATGCAATCAATTGTCTCTGTATGCCTGCCGCTGCTGCTGCACTCCATGCTGAGCTGTTCCCTTTCACCGCTACTAGATGCGGTCTGCATATCCAGTCAAGTCAAAGTGGAGAATGAGAGCTGCTATGCTTGATTGGGTTACGCAATGCCACTTCATTGCAATGAGCAAGAATGACATAAGAGACACAAAAGAAAACCACAATAAGGTACTTTGTAGATGGCAATGATAGTCTCATGTTTGAGGCAGCACATTCTCTGCTGATATCCTGAGCCTTGTCTGACCTGTTTATCTGGAATACCTAACAAATGACCTGAACAATGCAAATGCAAAGGCATACAGGCAGGGAATCAGACATGCAGACCATCAGACATGCAGCCTAGTAGGTACCAAGACAGACTCACAGAATGTGCGGCCCTGTTGCCTATACATAATGTCTGTCACAGATCTCTGTCACAACAGGCTCTAAAGTATATGTGACAGGAATTCTAGCAAGTGACGTGCTCATGCACCATGTTGGTAAGCATATGTATCTGAGTATCTGGAACAAGCAAATGATTTCACCTGAGTTTTTGTATCACTGCTGCTTGGCACAAGCTGCTGCTGTTGCGGGGCAGCTATCTGGTAGCTGTGCAGCGCTCCTTTTTTGATGCCAGTGACAAAGAAGGCTCCGTCCGGACTGACAGCCTGTACCAGTCATAGGGAAAGGCTGAGAATGCCGACGTGCGGCAGAAGGCAGATCCTACGCAGAGGTGGCCAGGTAACGTGCACAGCGGAGGATTTGGTGTCACTGACAGTCTTGTTGCTGACAGTCTTGTCGCTGACAGTCTTGTCGCTGACAGACTTGTTGCTGATAGTCTTGTTGCCGGCAGACTTGTTGCTGACAGTCTTGTCGCGGATAGACTTGGTGGCAAGCACTGTGCTGTCTGATGTGGATAATGTACTGATAAGGGCAGCTGTCAACTAGCTTACCTCCAGCTTATCATGCTATATGCCAATGATGTGAGGACCAACCAGCACATGCCAACAGGGGACACTGATGTCAACGCTGGCATGCACCTTGCGTGAATCCACAAGCTTGCCAAAGCGTGATGATGCATATCACAGACCAAGTTTAAGCAGGTTGGCAGCTTGCGAGCACACAGACCCATCATCATGTGGTCAATAGGACAGGAAAGTGCTGCTAAAGAGGGTTTATAACAGGATAAACCCCATGGGAAGACACCACAGTGCTGTGCATTTCCCCAGCACAGCTGCTGAGAGACAATCACAAGGATGCTGGGGTGCAATCAGAAATGGATGCAGGCTTTGTCTTACCAGGCATGAAGCGTCAGTGTTGTAGGATGCAATGCAGAGCTCTTGAGTAACATCCCAGACTCTTGCATTGCCATCCTTGGAGAGAGAGACTAGAAGGCCAGGCTTGCTGGAACATGCTGACAGGTCCACCACATCTTTGTTGTGACCTACGGAATGTTCATGCTTCGTCATTGAATGATCACACAATGCCAGGGTACACAAGCTATAGGGTTTGACTCACGAACCCCAGACCAAGATCTCAGCATCAGTCTGAGGGTTCGTGCAGGCCTGTGACAGCTATTGCACGACACCAGCTGCTGTATGTGACAGCGACACAGATTATGCTTGTCAAGCTTGACTCATCATGTCAATGTTATTATTTGGTACAAGCAAGAAGCACGCAGGTGAAGCTTGTGTGTCATGAATGTCATGCCAATAGGCAGCCCACCTTGCAACAAAGCAATGACACGGGCTTCTACAATGCTGATCACAGATATGTTGTGATCAGCACCTGCTACAGCCTGCAGGCATATGAAGAGATTCAGCAGGTACACGCACCTGTGCAAAGAAGTGTGATTGTATGTAGTGCAACCTGATACCCATTCCTTGGGCATCTCGGATGTCTTGCAATGGGCATTGGCAGACAACTGCTGGCAGGATAAATGGCATCACAAGCTTACCAGCAATGCATCTCCGTGAGGATGTGGTGTGCTATGCTGGCCACTCAGCCATGTGCATGTATGTAGCTCCTGCATAAACTACTATGCTTGAGCACAACTTTGTGGTGAGGCATTGCAAAGTGCATGCATGTGAGCCTCACCCCACCATCTGCATACTCTGTCTTCTGATTTGTGAAATTGACTACCACAGCTATAAAGTCTCCCATATGAAGGTCATCATAAATTGTAGCCTGCGCTGACGCAAACATCAGTTCTGACAAACTGCACACACGGTGCTCCTGGTAGAGAATCAAGCTTTGCAACCATACCTGTTCCTTGCCTACGGTTGCAAACAAGTTTTGCATGCCCTCATCTGTGTAATTGAAGACCAAGTGGTGCACCGGCGAGCAGTGGCTTTCCTGCACCTTGTTAGCAATCACCTGAGCCTTTGCCTTTGACTTGATCAGGCGTGTACTGGCAGAAACCGCTCTAGGCTCTTCCGGCGTTGGGAACATACACAAAAAATGCTGGAGGGGTTGAAGGTGCCATAAGCTACCTTGATTACTGTTTTGAGCTTGAGATGCTTCAGCGCAAGCTGCCTATGTGCTGCATGCCCACCGGCCTGCTCAACGTCGTCTTTGCGATTCCAAAGCAAGCTTGCTTCTTCCGCATTCATATTGATACGGTAGATGTAGATCAATGCGAGTGATCCTTGAACACCGCTTGTCCAGCCTGATGGCGGGACGCATCACTGTGATCACTGCTTTGCTGCATTCAGGGCGTTGAGAAGGGCCCTATAACGCTAGCCTTGATAATGGCCTGTGAAAAGTCATGATCACACATATGGCATATCCTTCACAACTTCAGATGGAGATATGAAGTGTCCTGTGCAATGTCCTGCTCAAAGTGTGCAAAGCAAAGCATATATGTAAATACAACATTTGCATGCAAGGTATCTACTGGAAAATGTCATTGCTGCCCAGCCTGTTTCACGCCGATCGACACATCGGCGTCAGCCAGTGATCACGGGGAGTCAAACTTGACCCAATTCTCACCGTGAAGCAACTCAATCCTCAGCATGAGCAACTAAAGTGCTCAATCATCGCTTCTTGCTGTTGAATACGGCCTCGCCACATACAATCTGCATCATGCAGGCTGCTTGATTGAAAGCTGACGCAGCGCTGCAACCGGTACACACAAAGCACGCGGCCGTGGCTTTGCGGTCGGCAGATTGTGTTATGCTCGGCGCGTTTGCGTAGGACTGATCAAGCTTCTGCATGCCCTTGAAACTGTGCTTATACCAGCACACAACACTCTACATCATGACCTCCAGCCGGCGAATGGAGTCCATGTGGAAAGCTGTTATGCAAAGCCGTGGCAGCATTCTACAGGCAAGTCGAGTGAGAAAACTTGCGCTCAACATAATATGCCGTCAGCAAGCCACGCTTCTTGACAAATCGTGTTCAATACAGATGGCCAGACCTAACTGTTCTCACAAATTTTCAGCAACTGCATCTGGAGCACAAACCTTCTCTGCAGCTGCTCAAAGCGGCAGTGCAACACAGCCACGCAGGCAGCGCTTAGGCCAAGTAAGTCACCTGCAATACCAGTCACAGGATACAACTGAAGACCTCACACAGGATTCTTAGACCAGATCCAATGTATGCAAGTCCAAGTGTGGCCTGCTTGTCTCACATCTGACATATTGCAGGACAGGATCACGTCAGATGGGCGCTTAATCACAGACCCTCAGAATCGCCTAGATGCTGATTCTGCTCAGTCATCCACTGATCCAGCCACAGTTGGCCTCAAGCGCCCTGCTGGAGTACCAGCAACAGCCCCCGCCACTGATCCCATCTCAAACTCCCAACTTGCTGAAATGGTTGATTTCGTCACCGGGTGCAAGCGCTTGCTTGTGCTCACTGGAGCAGGCTGCAGTACAGAAAGCAACATCCCTGACTACAGAGGGCCCAAGGGTGCATACTCTACAGGCTTTCAGCCCATGACACATCAGCAGGTATTGCTCTTGACTAATGCGGTACAGCAGCAGTTGCATCTGCAAGTGCCTCATGACATCTATGCCTTTTTGCTAAAAGCATCTGCTAGGACTTTCAACCTCCATGCATACTTACGCACACACGCATGAACTCATTGCCACACATGGTCCCAGTGACATTGGCATCAAACACGTGAGGCACAAAAATGTCAACATGAGCATCAAAGAATTGGATGCAGTTTTTAGTCAAGACTTATTTGTGCACAATATTATGGAGCGATGCAAGCTGCTTGCAGTATCCTTTGGCATGGAGGTCACGACTGGGACACTTGTAACTAAGCTCTCATGATGTTCATTATGAGCTTGCTGCTGTAGTGCAAAACCAAACACATCTATTTCATTGACAGCCATATGTTCTGCAGTTCATGGCAACTGAAGAGAGGAGGGCTAGGTATTGGGCCAGAAGCTTTGCTGGATGGCATGAGTTTGCGGCAGTGCAGCCCAACAGAGCGCACTATGCTTTGGCTCAGATGCAGCGTATGGGCTGGGCTCAGGACATCATCACACAGAATGTAGACCGCCTGCATCACAAGGCTGCCTCCAGAGACATCATAGAGCTGCATGGGACAACTCACAGGTGTGCGTCTAGGGTGGCACTACTCAGCTGGGATCATCAATAGATGTGAAGCTGACAAGCGTCAGTTGATCTGATGGGACAGCTTGCTGCGTTTCTTAACTTCAATGCAAGCACCACAGCAGAAGCCTGCCTGCATCTGTGCTGTCACTAGTCACTACAATCTAGGGTCATGCTCCTCATTGCAGTTGTACACTTAGTTTGTTGCAGATACTTTCGAATTTTTGAGAGTACACAGGTGAAACGGCCGAAACACGGCAGGCACTAAGGCCTTTCAGGCCCCCCTGAAAGCATACAAATGTCACAAACTTGTTTTTGGCAGGCAAGTATAGCATGGTGCTGTAGCAACAGCTGTTGGCAGGGTCATCTGCATGAGCTTCAGCAAGAACAAGGCCATCTGAACACTGATACTGCACCATTGACTCACCTGTCAGGAAAGAATTGCACAAAGCGCTGGACATCTTCAGTCCCAAGGCTGCATAACGTACTAGCATTCAGGCGCTGTGCTGACGGCGTTGACTTCTTCATCCAGGGTCATCTGCATGAGCTGTCAGGAGATCACCCCAAGGGAGGAGTTTCAGCGCAGGCTCGAGGCCATGAACCCTGAGGCTGCGGCAGCCATCAAGCGCATGGTGGAAGCTGAGCAGCTGCTGAAGAAGCGGCGTGGCCCTCTTCATCCCTCCACTGATGAGGAGATCCGACAAGCTGCTGAGGTGAGCGCTGCAGAAAGCTGTGTTTAGAGTCTCTGAAATGAACAGAACTTAACAGAAAAAGAAAAAGGAAAGTGTATGTCCTACAGCAATAATACTGGGCTTCTCATTGAATTGATGCTGAAAGGCGTTTTTCTTTTCTTTTTTTTCTTTTTTCCTACAGCAATCATACAGAGCCTTCTGAGGCAGACACTCCTGTCCCAGGAATGTTTTGTCACATTTGCCATGTGCTAGAAGGCAATGCACATCAGTAGTTGGCCTGTTTTGATATATTCATCAGTTTACAAAGCCAACGGAAGGGGCTATGCAGGTGGCACAGGTGGCAATGCCAAACAAGCTTGTCTGCTTGCAGCCTAAAGAATGGTCGTGCATTGTGCAACCTGGACGCAGCCTTGCATGATTGCAAAGCATTCCTGGCTGCACTCATGATTGCAAATCAGAGCATTCTCTGGGAGCATGCACCTGGATCCAATCTGGCAATGATGTGTTATGCATGAAAACACACAGAATCATTGCATCGTGACTTGTTTCATGCTTACACTATGCTGCAAGTCAGTCTCCCTACATTTTCCTACCTTGTTTCTGTCCCATTTGCAGTACAAGTTCAGGATACCTTGTGCAACTCTGCAGAGGAAGGGCAAACCAAGATCTTCTCATGTGTAATGTGAGCTAAACCCCGCTGCAAGTGAGCAGCGTGCCAGGAAAGTCACAAACGTCCCTTTTGATGTGTGAACACTGTCAATGCCCTCATTGGTGCTGAACATGCCCTTGGCGCTTAAAAGCGCTCTTGGTGGGATCAAATGCCCTTGTTGGTCTGTTGATCTGCCAATGTGTGCACAGGAGGGCAATGTGATCATGCAGCCAGATGGCGAAGTTGACATTCCAGTGAGGCGGCCAGATGGTGATGTTGAGCTGAAGGGTGCTGGCGAGCACTTCTACTTCCCACCATGCTCCAGCTGTGGTGGCATACTGAAACCCAATGTGGTGTTCTTTGGTGACACCATACCCAAGCCTAGAGCTCTCAGGTGCGTAAACAGGGTAGCATAAATTAGTACAAACTGTAGTGCGTCAGCATGGTGTACCACAGTATAAGCACAAGTTTGCATAGTGGTTGTACTGGCTTTGCTTCAATGCATTCACTGTTGTCTGCAATGGATGTGCATGTCTGTGGCATGTTGGCAGGCTGTTGTACTGTACCTTTACCATTCAACAGCAGTTCCATTTGTATACAGCCACCTTTCGTAAGGCATTGCATTACAGCTGACCTGAGCCTGTGCAGTCTTTGTATCACTTGCCCGGTGACAGTACAGCAATCACCAGCGCCTGCTCTTTGTCAGTACAGCAGTCACTAGCATTCAAGCCAACAGTTATCAACCTTGAGACATGAGGACACTGAAGGGTCAAACTGGGGTTCCCAGCTGACAGCATTGTTCCTGGGCAGCCTGGTATAATACTTGGCTTCTCATTAAATTGACTCCAAAAGGCATAGTCTTTTATTTTATTTTCTTTCTGATAGCGTCGTTGACCTGCAGTGCGATGAGCCTTGCACAGAGCTGCGATGGTCTGCTGGTTGTGGGCTCCTCTCTGCAAGTCTACTCAGCCTTCCGGCTGGCCAAAGCAGCCAAGCAGGCCGATGCATCCATTGCATTGTTGACTGCTGGCTGGACGCGGGCTGATGACATGGCTGACATGAAAGTAGAGTGTTTAGCTGGAGAAGCACTCAGTAGACTAGCCAAGGAGCCTGCATTGCTGGTGCCGAGGACGTATGAGACTGCTGCTGCATGAATTGCGCCTGCTGCAGACCGATCAGTCTGAAACATTGTAATTGGATGACTTTGATGCCAGCAGCTACTGTACGAAACCTGCTGTTATAAACTGGCCGCTGCTGTCTTGACTATTGCCTGACGTGCACCTTTGCCTCCTCCTGCTGGCAAAATTTGTTGGTCCTGTGTTTTGTTGTCTTGCTGTGTGCACTGCCGGCACTTGGATTGTTAAGTTTGTCTAGCAAAAGCATGTGTGTCAGCCGTTTTGAGCAAGCACACAATTAGAGTGTTTCACCTGCTGTTGATACTGCTGTATCTGTGCTAGTCTCTAATTACTTCCACAATGCGTTTGATGAGGACTACAACATCGTGAGAGTTGTGGTGCTGCTAAACGTGCCCCGACCCTCAGAGTGATGATGCCGGCAAATAGATGATGCAGGAAATGCAAACTACCCGTGTGCAACAGCGCTGCTAGCACTACAAATGCTTCAGCAACCCATTTGCAACAGAAATCTCGGTAGCCAATCTGTGCAAGCAACGAACAAAGGAAGCAACGAGCAAAGGGAAATGAAGCCGCATCACACCTAGGTGTCAGGCCTGACCTGCTTTCTGCTTACGTGTCACAGTACGCACCTTGATGCAAGCTGCACAATCTTTACACACAGTTGGTGTCAGTGTCATTGTTGCATGCTTTCATACATGTCAATGCAGTGGCATCACCAAAAACTGTCACTGGTAGATCGCACATACAGCAGACTCTATCTGGCCCGACATGTCGGGCCTAGGCATATGATTGTCGACAATCATGCAAGAATGGTCATGCTGACAGTCCTGTGGATTGAGAGCATCTCAGACAAATATTTGGGCTTGCCACATGGGTCTTTGCACATGCTGCTGTACGAGTACCATGAGCTTTCAGTATACAATTTGACAGCATCTTTGCCAATGTCAGTCAAAGCATATGATCACAAGTCGATCATCTGGACACCATGCATGCATAGTACACAGCCTAGCTGCTTAAAGCTTGCTGAACCATGCTGTCTGCCTCTCAGCCCATGACTTGATCAGATGATGCGCAATAGCCGTGGGAGGCGGGATCCAGAAGTCTACCCCCTCACTAGGTTCTGAATTTCCTCCTACAAAGTGAACTTGACAGCCTCAGTACACATCTGCCCTGCCAGACATTCCAAACAACAGGATATACTCAGGCAACATAGCGCGACATTTCCAGGCAGCGCAAGCCGACTTCAATTGCAACATGTACAAGCGTGAATGTAGACCAACAGCAGTTGTTGCACCAGCTTGAATGTCAAAAATGTGTATGTGCAGGCAAGACAGTACAGCACGCTGACAGAGTGTGCAGCATTCAGTGAATGTGTTCAGCTGAGTTGACCTTGATAGGGAGTGTCCTTGCGTTTGCTGTCTTCCACTGCCTTCTTGAGCTGGTCTCGGCCAACCCACCTCACATCATCCATCTCAGATTCATTTATATGAAGCGTGTCGCTTGTTGCTTTGGCTATGCATCCAATCATGAGCTCACATGTACCACCCCGACCTGAAGTACAGTAAATGGTCTCTGTCATCAAATGCCGAAATCATCAAATGTTGAGTGACAGATATAAGTTGGTCATAAATTGATTGAATAGAATGCCTTGACATGATGCTGATCCAGCCTTGAATCTGCTCAGTGTGAGGTTGGAAACCATGCAGGGCTGATTGATGCATGCTGTGCGGGTGAGGTCCACCTCTTTATTTACCAGCTCTCCATGACAACCTTTAGCACTCATTGCACAACAAATCATTTCACACTGTCCCGACAATCAAAACCAATGCATTGTATACACACCTGATGCTAATCCCTGCAGAGCATTGTATACCATGCAAGCTATGACTGTCAGCATGCACCACGCCTGTGCCCGAGTAACTGGAACGCATTTCATCACAGATTGTACATGCGTTGACAGGTCATTAATTTTAGCACATCTCCTGGGCAGCCCGGTGTAATACTTGGCGTCTCATTATGTTGACGCCAAAAGGCGTAGTGTTTCTTTTCTATTGGCACGCTTGGCTGGGGAAGCTCACCCATCGGCCAAGGCTGGGAGCCTGCAATGTGCACGGGCCCCACATCAATGCCTGCTTCCTCCTGAACCTCTCTTCTGCAGGCTTCCTCAATCGTCTCCACTTGCTCCACAAAGCCGCTGAGGCACGTTAGCATGCTGGCATGCCGGATGGTTTTGGCTCGGCCCAGCAAGACTTTGGACCCATCCACAGATTCTACTAGCATGATGGCCTGCAAGCTTTTAAAGTTTGAGTGTGCACTGACAGAATTGTATGAATTTTGTCTGGTCTTTAGGTAAGGCACAAATTATTAGCAGCAGCACATGCTGAATGCAGTCTGCAAAGCTTCATGCGAGAAGGACAGTAAGCAGTCAATGCAGGCTACTTACAGACTTGCACAGGCATAAGGAGTGCTGAGAGGAAGGCTTGTTAACCGCAGGCACACTGGGGCTGCAGTCATTCACTTTGCGTCCACCTCACGGCGTTGCCATGAGCATGTCATGAGAACTTCACCACAAGAAAAGTGTAAAGAGCAATGACATGCCGCAGAGTGTCTTCTGTGACAAAATCTGCGGACGACCAATTCAACCCAACGAAAGGCATAAAAAGGCGTGACATACCACAGGATCTGTTCTGGGGTAAAGCCTGTGCCTCTTGTCTTTGGTGCAACACCGCTTGGCGCCAGCTTCAATAGGAACTGTTGGGGCTCCACAGCGCCCACAAAACCCATTTGCCTGTGCAGCCAGCCAGCGTTGTCAAGTACAATTTTCAGCTACCAATCACAATGCTCAAGTGCCACAAAATGTGTTTGCCAATGCAATTAGCCAGCCTCGTTAGACAAGACATTCAGCTCCCGTGGAAAGACACTGTCATACTTGATTAAGCAGCTACCTGATGCCAACCTGCCAATGCAATTGCATGTCCAGCCACAGCAAGATCTGTGCCACTGAGGTGTGCAACCATTGATCTCAAATCTTGCATAACATACCCTGCATGTAAGGACACATTCAGCACACGTTCCCCATACCAACTGTGCTGTTAAGCGTAGAGTCAGGCGTTCTGAATGACTTGCTGCGTACAAGTGACTGTGGGGTAATCACAGGTGCTTGTATCCACCTTTTCGCTTGGCAACATCATGGAGATGGTCTTGCTTGCCATATGCAGAAGCATCTATGGCAAATGACCATGTCTCCTTGGCTGTGCGTCCCAGCAAGTATGGAACCAGAGCTCCTGCTTCCTGATCTGCATCGATGGCCAAAAATTGCTTGCTGTGCACGCTTTGCAAAAGCTAGCCAGGCTTTTTCTGTCGGCTTGCAGTGATCAGCTAGCTGTATGCTCACCTGTGACTGTGGTCTGACTGTCTGTTTGAGCTTGAATGCCATACTCCTGTAAGTCTTCAGGAGCCAACCAGCACAGCTCAGTAGGCAGTCCGCTGCCATTGCTGGAGGTTGCTTGTTTTGCCATAACACTTCTGCCAGTAACGAGCAGGCTAGTGGAACCTTCGAACGAAGCCTTGACAAAGCCCTCATCCCGACGGTCCCCTACACTACGGTTCAGCAAGTCTCCGCCAAATGACTGATCGTCCAACAGCGATTTTGAACCGAGCACATGTGTCATAGCTTTTTGGTCAATAGCAGCCCTTATTGTCAGCCTAGCGTCAGGTCGAGATCTGCGCCACACAAGACTGAGCTGCGAAGAGAGTATACAAGGTCTGCAGATGCTCAGCATATCAAGGCTCACAGTGTACGCCTGCGCTTGCTCGGTCAACGTTGAACTCTGTGGTTTGTGTTGCAGTGCTACGGTTCGTCTTTCTGAGGAATCAAAATGCACGAGTTTGCTTGCCCTGATTCTTCACCAAACTCTTTCATGCACTTTATTGCATGATTGCAGCGTCGCTGATGGACGCTCGGCTTGCACATTGAGAAACGGAGCGAAATACATTGTGCACCGGGCACAGGGAGCACCCGCTCCTCCGTGTCGCCTGGACTGTCCACTTGATCAACATGCGTGCGAGCTTCCTGAGTCAGCGGCGCAGCGTAGCAATGCTGCGCTCGGCCACCGTCATGCAGGATAGACACATGCACGGGAACGACCGTTCTCGACCATTGCAGTATATCGAAACAATGGGAGGCTAACGGAAGTAGGAGAGGCAGTTACGGTTCCGAGCTAAGAGCCACTTTGGCGACAGATTCTCGGGAGCGCAGCAAGGGAATGGTTCCTACAGGCAGCAGAAGATTGCTGCGTTTGGATTGAGCACAAGACAGAGGCCGATTGTCAGTATGTCAAGAAGCGTACAAGAGCAGCTAGATAGGCTCATGCGCACTGCAGCTAGGCGTCAGGAAGCACCTGTAAGAGTAGCCATTGGAATGCAGTACATGTGCCATCACACTCAGAACACTGCATCACATTTCCGGTTGATTACTATTGATCTCCTTCGGTTTGTTGCAGGCTCGCCGAACTGCTAGTGTCAGAAGCATGCATAGCCTTTTGAGGACACCTCAAGGACAGGCAGCGGGCCAAGCCATGCTGCCTATCTTGTGGCCAGCTGTTTTGCAGCTTCTCCAAGACATTCAAGTTGACATGCGGCAAACAGTAGCCCCAGTGGTGGGATTTCTAGGAGCGCTTGCTGCTAGACCTGGCAGGCCAGCTGGTG
>JAABUK010004140.1_pt1 | contig 23873 bp, 22 predicted proteins | sample 5559141 | NCBI WGS metagenome assembly JAABUK01 (sample SAMN10711869, study PRJNA513367) | rock metagenome | isolation source: Antarctica rocks | place: Antarctica: Victoria Land, Pudding Butte nord | collected 2016-01-03
ACTCTCGTTCCCATAACCTTCAAGACTGCTTCCGGCGTCGAACGCAATTGAGGGGCTATCATCGAAAAACCGGTTCCACCGGCAATTCCCTTTAACGGAGTATCTCCCTGGACCGTAAGAAAGCAAGCGATTACCCGCAGGAGCTGCTGGACCTCTTCGACCTTTACGTGCACGGTGATCTAGACCGGCGCGCTTTCCTGGAGGGTGCCAGGAAGTTTGCAACAAGCACCGTCACCGCGATCGCCATTTGGGAGAGCCTGCGCGCGAATTACGCCTGGGCAGAGCAGATTCCAAAGAACGATACCCGGCTGAAGACGGAATATCTAAAAGTTATTTCGGCGGAAGGTACTGGCAGCATCCGCGGATATTTCGTTGCTCCCGCGAAGGCGAGCAGCAAGCTCCCCGGCGTGATTGTCGTTCACGAAAATCGCGGATTGAATCCCTACATAGAGGATGTTGCGCGGCGCCTCGGCACGGAAAACTTCATCGCATTCGCTCCCGACGGTTTGACCAGCGTGGGCGGGTACCCGGGTGACGACGAAGCGGGTGGCAAAGCCTTTCAGCAGGTAGATCGGCAAAAGATGATGAAAGATTTTGAGGCGGCTGCGCACTGGCTAGCGAAACGTCCGGACTGCACCGGCAAAATTGGAGTGGTGGGCTTCTGCTTCGGCGGGGGCGTTGCCAATACTCTCGCGGTGCGTATGGGAGGCGACTTGGCCGCGGCTGTGGCATTCTACGGCGCACCGCCACCACTTGAGGAGGTACCGAGAATTAAGGCCGCGGTTCTGGTGCATCACGGAGCGATGGACACGCGTCTGATTAGCGCTTGGCCCGCTTATGAAGCAGCGCTGAAGGCCAACGGTATTCGCTACAGCGGCTACATCTACGAGGGGGCGCAACACGGCTTCCATAACGACACCACCCCCCGCTATGACGAAGCGGCGGCAAAATTAGCCTGGCAGCGCACTCTGGAAGTATTCAATAAGAGCTTGCGGGGGTGATCTCGTTCAGCTCAATGCAAATTTGAGCTTGAACACGCGGATTCTAGTGTTTCAGACCATTTTTCGGAAGACGTCCGGCGAGGCGAGCTGTTTCAAGAAGCCCAAGGTTTCGCGTGCTACGCATTTGCTCGCTAGTCTAGCCGCCTCCATTGCCGTCCGAGCGACTGCAGTCGCTTTCGAAGATTAGCTTCGTCTGGTGCCGCCTGACAAAATCTTTTTCGAAAGCAGTGTCGCGCGCCAAGGCGTTGTTTCCGGAATTAGCGAAGATGTCCGCATAGAAGTTCGGAAAATCGGAAAGCCACTTATCAGTAAGACCTTCATGCTTAATCTGACCCGCGGGATACCCCGTCGAGCTTCGAAGCAGTATCTCTGTCCGCGCACAGCGAATCCTAATCGAAAGGTTGCGCGGGTTTACCGGGTGATAAAATCGACGCAATGAGAACCGTAAGTCGAATAACCCTGCTTTGCGTCCTCGCCGGCGCACCAATCGCATTCGCGCAGGATGGATGGACCCCCCTCTTCAACGGGAAAGACTTCACTGGCTGGAAAATCGGCGGGAACCAGGCATCTTTCCAGATTAAGGACGGCGCGATAGTGGCTAACGGCCCTGTGGCGCACGCCTTCTACGAGGGGCCGGTTCAGAATCACGACTTCAAGAACTTCGAGCTAATGGTGGACGTCAAGACCGCACCCAACTCAAATGGCGGTGTCTACTTTCATACGGAGTTCCAAGACAGCGGCTTCCCGCACAAAGGCTTCGAGGTTCAGGTGAACAACACCCATCGGGATCCTATCAAGAGCGGCAGCCTCTATCACGTGAAAGACATCGGAGCGGATGATATTAAAAAAATCGTCAAAGACGATGAGTGGTTCACGGAGCACATCACTGTTCAAGGCGACACCGTCACGATTCGGCTGAATGGCAAGGAAGTGGTGAAGTGGACGCAACCGGCCGATTGGACTGGAGGCCGCGAGGGCGCAGGCAGGGTAATTAGCCACGGCACAATCGCTTTTCAGGGCCACGATCCAAACAGCACAGTGCAATACAAGAACGTGCGCATCAAGCCCCTTCCGTAAAAATCGGCGTGGAGAAATAAAGACAGCTTTCGTTGCTGCGACTCGGCAAAGATATGTATTCTGAGTAGGACCGAATTGCTGGCCTGCTAATACCGATGCAGAGATCAGAACACAATGCGCCAAGACGGTTCACGTCTGACATGCAGCGGTGTAATAAGAGCGAAGGATCTGCTACTGTCGAAAGGTATGCGTCGCGGCGTCCATGCAGTGTTTGCTTTGTTAGCCGTGTTTCTGCTTGTCCGACCATTTGACTGTTTTTCGAGCGGAAAATTCGATCAGAAGGCTATGGACTGCTGCAAGAAGGGGAAGTGTTCTCCATCTAATGCGGACAATTGTTGCAAAGCGACAGTCGCAGGCGGCAATCAAATCGTAATCGCTCAAGGCGAGCATCACTCCCAACCGGTTGTTCTTGCTATCACAACGGACATGCCGAGCGGTGAACTGCAGCTATCGGCAATTTCATGGTCTCTGGAAATTAACCACCCTCCTGGTTCGCCGCCTGACTTGCGACTCAACCTTCCCCTTCTGATCTAGCACTATAGGCTGGCGTGTGTTCTTACACGTCTTAAGCCGAATTCTCCTTTTATAAGCCGCAAAATCGCAGAAGCCACGCTTCTCGATTTGGGGCCGTTACGTTGTCGCATGCGCGTCTTGGGCGCTTGCGAAGGAGGCACAAGTTTGATCGACAGGCTTATTGAAATTTCGTTGCGCAACCGCTTTCTTGTGGTGACACTCTGGATCGGCATTGCCGCATGGGGCCTTTGGGCAATGTTACGCGCACCGATCGATGCAATCCCCGATCTTAGTGACAACCAAGTAATTGTGTTCACCGACTGGTCGGGCCGGAGTCCGCAGGAGGTAGAAGACCAGATCACGTATCCGCTCACCGTTAATCTACAGGGCCTTCCGGGCGTAAAGGTGGTGCGCTCTTCATCGGCTTTTGGATTCTCGATGATCTTTGTGATTTTCGAAGATAATGTGGACCTCTATTTCGCGCGAACGCGTGTGCTGGAACGGCTGAATCTTGTGACGAATCAGATGCCCCCCGGTGTTGTGCCGACACTTGGGCCAGACGCGACAGGAGTAGGCCATGTCTTCTGGTACACGGTGGAAGGCGGTGGTCTTGGGCTGCGTGAATTACGAACACTTCAGGACTGGTTCATTCGTTACCAGTTAAATGCAGTGCCCGGTGTCGCGGAAGTGGCCAGTATCGGTGGTGAAGTGCAGCAGTATCAAATCGACATCGATCCAAACCGGCTGCGAAGCTATGCGCTTCCGCTTAGCACGGTAGTGCGCGCGGTGATGGCGAGCAACTCGAATGTCGGCGGCAATGTCGTTTCCGCAAACGGATCTTGGTCGATTGTGCGAGGGCTGGGGTTGATTGAAAGTCTCGAGGATATTCGCAACATTGTGGTTTCCTCTCACAACGGCACAGCTGTTTACGTGAAAGATCTGGGGCAGGTTCAGATTGGCAATGCCTTCCGCACGGCGGCATTAGTAAAGGGTTCCGCCGAGGCAGTAGGCGGAGTCGTCGTAGCCAGGACTGGTGAAAACACCAAAGCGGTTATCGACCGTGTGAAGCAAAAAATTGTTCAACTTCAGCCCGGACTCCCGCGCGGCGTGCGCATCGTTCCTTTCTACGATCGCTCGGAACTGATTGAGGCGACTGTCGATACGCTACGCCATGCGCTGATCGAGGAAGTCATTCTCGTCACTCTAGCCCATCATCTTTCTGCTTCATTTTCGAAGCATCCTGATCGTAACGCTGCCCCTGCCGCTAGCTGTTCTGTGCTCGTTTCTGCTCATGCATTACGCCCACATCACCTCCAATGTGATGTCTCTCGCCGGAATAGCCATTGCGATTGGAGTACTGGTGGACGCCGGAATTGTTGTAACGGAGAACGCGTTTCGGCATCTTGAGGGAGTTGACACGCGCGACAGCGGGCTGGTGCTTGAAACGATTCTCCGCGCAACAAAGTTGGTTGGCAGGCCGACCTTCTTTTCTATGGCCATCATTGTTCTGGCCTTCGTACCTGTGTTCGCTTTGACAGGACAAGAAGGGAAGCTATTCCATCCGCTTGCCTTTGCGAAAACTTTTGCCGTCGCGAGTGCCACGGCTATTTCCTTGACGCTGATTCCTATTCTTTGCACGATTCTGCTCAAGGGTGGTTCTCACTCGGAGGATCGCAATCCGGTCATGCGCTTCCTCCAGCGTCTCTATCGGCCGATGCTGTCCTGGGCTCTGAATCACCGCTCGATCACACTCGCCAGCGCGATTCTGCTCTTGGTGGGTGCCGTAGTTTTAGCGTCCAGGATCGGCAGCGAGTTCATGCCTCCTCTCAACGAGGGGGACATCATGTTCATGCCGATCGCCGATCCAAGTATTTCTCTTGCGCAAAACACGGAATACGCAAAGCGGCAAAACGCGGTGCTGCAGAGCTTCCCTGAAGTCGCTTATGTGGCGGCGAAGATTGCCCGGGCGGAGACCTCCACCGACCCCGCCGGACTCAACATGACCGAAACGATCGTGCACTTAAAACCGCTTGACCAATGGCCAGCAGGAATGACACTGGCAAAGCTGAAGAGCTTGATGGATCGCGCCGTTTCCCTGCCCGGAGTCGCAAACATCTGGACGCAGCCGATTGTAAATCGAATCGATATGCTGACAACCGGAATTCGTTCGGAGATCGGCGTTAAGCTTTTCGGGTCCGACCTGAATGTACTCGAAGGCAAGGCGCGTGAGATCGCCCAAGCAATTCGAACCGTGCCGGGTGCGAGCGATATTTACCCGGAGCAGGTCACCGGCGGCCTGTATTTGGACATCCGTCCTAATCGCCAGATAGCGGCACGCTACGGCATCGAAATTGGTGAAGTTCAAGATGTGATTGAAACAGCAATCGGCGAGAAAAATATCACTACGACTATTGAGGGCAGAAAACGTTTTCCTGTTCGCGTTCGCTATGCGCCGGAGTTCCGGAGCGACCCGGCTGAGTTAGCGAACGTACTTGTGAACGGAGCGAATGGAGCCCAGATTCCGCTTGGGCAATTGGCAGATATCCGTCAGGTGGCAGGTCCTTCCATGATCAATAGTGAGAATGGCTTGCTTGAGGTCTCCGTGCTTCTGGATGCACGCGGGCGCGATCCGGGAAGTGTGATTGCGGATGCTGAGAAGGCGATTCAGCAGAAGGTGAAACTCCCAGCCGGGTACTACTACAACTGGAGCGGCCAGTTTGAGAATCAACTTAGCGCGAAGCAACGTCTGCAAATTGTCTTACCGGTTGTAATCGGGATCATTTACATTCTTCTGTTCCTGACCTATCGCTCATTCCTGGAAGCGGCCCACGTCCTGCTTGCGGTGCCTTTCGCACTTACCGGGGGGCTCTACTTGGTGTGGCTGCTCGGCTATAACTTCTCCGTCGCGGTGTGGGTAGGTTTCATTGCGCTTTTCGGGACCGCCGTCCAGACCACGGTGGTGATGGTGATCTATCTGGAAGAGGCAGTCGCCAGAAAACGGCAGGAACGCGGCACACTCAACCTAACGGATTTGCGTGAGGCCGTGATGGAGGGTGCGCTACTCCGGCTGCGGCCCAAACTGATGACCGTGTCGACCGTGGTTGCCGGCCTGCTTCCTATCTTCTGGAGCCATCGCGTGGGTTCTGAAGTGATTCGCCCGCTGGCGACTCCGGTACTTGGCGGGATGCTCAGTTCGCTTGCACACGTTCTTATCGTTACTCCCGTGATCTTTTTGTGGTTGCGAGAGCGGGAGCTCCGGCGTGAACAGAAGTTGGTTGTTGAAGTGGAGGGAAGCTTTATTTCAAAGGAGAAAACACTATGAAGACAGGAATTGCATTTTCCGTGATGATCGCAGTTGCTTTCGGTTTAGCTGGCTGTGCCAGCAAAGACGCAGGAGCAAACCTGAAGCAGATTGAGACCCATAAAGCCGGTGACCTCACCGTGGTTCTCATGAACGATACGGGAGAGCTGAAGCAAGGGCAAAATGATTTCGTCGTTCAATTCCAAAACGCCCAAGGCCAGCCGGTGGACGTAGGCGAGGTGCGACTAGGATCGAGTATGTCCATGCCGAGCATGGCGCCCATGTCCGGCCAATCGGAGATTGCGCCATCGGGCCAGACCGGCACCTATCGCGTGAAGTCGAACTTCGCGATGAGCGGAGCGTGGCACTTCACCATCGACTGGAACGGACCGCGAGGCCAAGGCAAGACCGCTTTCAACACCAACGCGCGGTAGGAGCATGAGTTCGCCGATGTTTCTTCGCTTCCTGGGTGCTCTCATTCTGGTGCAGGCCGGCTTACTCCCAATCGCGGCACAAATGCTTGTGGAGCCGCCGCCCAGCGGTTTTGTCGACCTGAAGAACGGTACAACTGAGTCCGAGCTAGTTGTCAGAGCTCTCGCCCTCAACCCGACATTGGCCGCTGTGCGACACGATATCGAGATCGCTCGCGGAGGTGTCACTCAGGCCCAGCTTCGTAAGAATCCTTCGTTGACTATCGGAGGCATGCAGGAAGTTGGTGGACAGGATAACCGCGTAAGTATTGGCGGATCTTTGCCGCTGGAACTCTACGGGCGCCGGGCACTCCGTATTGCAACAGCTGGGAGAAAGCTCGATGTCACTCGTGAAAGCATCCTGGATAAGGAACGACTTCTTGCGGGAGAGGTTCGGATGCGCTTCGGGGAGACCTTAGCGGCAATTCGCAACCTGATGTTCGTTGATCAACTGCTTGCGATCAACCGGACCTTTCTTGCACTAACCAAGGCCAGAGTGAGCGAGGGTGCCACGGCTCCCCACGACGCTGATGAAGTGCAGGTCGAGGTGAATCGTATCGGCGTCCTTCATTTGGAGAATCTAACGAAGGCCGAGGTTGCGCTTCTTCGGCTGAAAGAATCCGTGGGCATGCAACCCGACGAGAGGCTTGTTTTGAAAGGCTCGCTGGAAGACTCGAAGATGTCTGTCGAAAGGGACCAGTTCCTGAAACTCGCCCTAGCGCACCGGCCCGACCTTGCGGTGCAACGCGGAAACGAGGCTGTCGCCTTGGCCGAACTGAAGATGCAGCAGGCGGAGGCAAACCCCGATGCAACTGTTTCGGCAAGCTACGAGCGCCCCAACTCGGGATTTACCCAACGCGCCTTCAATGCAAACGGAACTCTCAGTCCAATTCGCCAGACTTTTAACTACGCGGTTGTTGGAATCGATTTCGCTCTACCGGCATTCAACCGCAACCAGGGTGTAATCGCCGCGGATACTGCTGCCGTCGCAGCCTCTCGCGACCGAATCGCGGCGGCTGAACTTGCCATACGCTATGAGATTGCGGAAAACCAGGTCCGTTATCAAGGTGCACAGGCGCGGATCGGCCTTTACGGAACCGGCGTGCAGGCACAAGCCGCACGGAATCTGGATGTGGTTCGCCAAATTTACACGTATGGCAGGAACACGCTGCTCGACGTGATAACCGAACAGCGACGCTATATCGAAATTGAGACGGGCTATACGGAGGTGCTGCTAGACGGCTACGTTTCGCGCGTTGCTCTCGAGCAGGCGCTCGGAACCAGCCTGCGTTGAGGGTCAAACATGCAAATAGAAGGTAGGAACCTAATAAATTCGGGAAGAAAAAGCCGATTCAGACGATGGGCGATCGTGGCAACGGGCGCGGTGGTTATGGTCTCACTGGCTATGGGCAGCGTTTGGCTCTTGCGGCATCGCGGTTCCGAAAAGCCAATCCCCGCAGCACCGACCCCGACCGTGGCTGCCGCCCGGATTCCCGGAAATGCGCCCAATGCGGCAACCAGCAATGCTTCCACCGATTTGGAAATTGATTTAACCGCCGATGATCTTAAGAAAGCGCGGATTCAGACCGCCCGCGTCATACAGCGAGCGGTAGAGACTTCGCTGCGCGTTCCGGGGATCGTGAAGCTTGACGAATATCGCGTTGTGCACGTAACCCCTGTAGCGGACGGGATTGTGCGCCAGGTGCCGGTTCTGCTTGGGGCCCACGTGAGCACCGGTCAGCCATTGGCAATGGTTTTCAGTAGTGAACTGGCAGAGGCGCAGACTCAATACTTGGCGTATGCGGCGGAACTTGAGGCAGAGCACAAAAAATTGCAACGCACGGAAAACCTGGTACTGATTGGTGCCGCAAGCCGACAGGAAGAGGAGGAAGTTTCCGCAAGCCACACCGCTCACGAAGCACACGTACGAGCATCACTGGAGCGGCTTAAGCTGCTCGGCGCGAGCGATCAACAGATCGCAGCGCTTACGCACGCGGGGCAGTTTGACTCCAACTTCACGATACCTTCACCGATCAGTGGTCTTGTGCTCGCGCGAACCGCGAATGTCGGACTTGTGGTTAATAAATCCCAGGAGCTCTTTACAGTTGCCGACCTATCAAGGGTTTGGGTTATGGCGAGCCTGAACGAGAAGGACTTTTCCTCTGTGCGCGTGGGTTCAGTTGGACACATTACTACACCCGCATATCCTGAGCGCACCTGGAGCGGACGCGTCGCCTACATCGACCCGCAAGTAGACCCTGCTACCCGGACAGCGCAGGCACGCATCGAGGTTGCAAATCCCGGCGAAAGTCTTCGGATTCAGATGTACGTAGATGTGGAGTTTGCCTCATCAGGCTCTTCGGGGATTTCAGTGCCCGAGACGGCAGTGCAAGCCATCGGCGATCGCAAGTTTGTGTTCCTCCCCATCAAGGACAACGATGGCGGCTTTTCAATTCGTCTGGTCCGGCTCGGGCCTTCTGTCGGTAAGTTCTACACTGTTCTGGAAGGATTGAAGCCAAACGACGAAGTGGTAACAGGCGGAAGTTTCATTCTAAAAGCTGAGGGTGTACGACAGCATCCTGAATTGCAGTAGTGGAGGTGCTACCAGTTTTCCCCACAGAAGCAGCTCCACACTGCTCAAAAGTGATCTCAACAGTTAATACTGTGTTTGTTTGATACACCCACTGCGGGCGGCTGCGCATCGATGTTGCGTCGGGGACACCGAACGCCCACTTAAGCTTCAGCTTCGGTAAGTCGGCCGCGGCGATCCCCGCACGAGCGGCATTCTGGAATCACCAGTTGTCGAGACCCAAGCCCGATCCCATCCCAACTGGCCGGGGTCGCTGAATCCGAACGCGCCGGTGATGCAGTGCAGTGGTTGGCGAGCTGATTGCTTTTTTTGCCTCTGCCTTGCCCGGATAGGCAGCGAGCGCAGGCCGCTCACCTGATGTGAGCTTCGCGCCGATGTCACGCATCACACCGGTTTCGAGCGCACGCAGACCGCCGCCGGGTCGTCTTTTCAAGCGCCGCTCGTTGTGGCGCACGCGCCTCCGTGCTGTGGTCGTGAGACTGGGCGCAGTGCCTGGCAGACAATCCCGCGACAAACGGGTCGTCCGCTGCCCACCCGCTGGCGAGCGGCACCAGAGCCATCATTGGCAATATCAGGACAGGGTTCGAGGGTATCGTATTCTTACCTTCAGTCAAGACGAATACAGCATGTCAAACGGTTCCCCGCGACGAGCGCGCACTTGTGATTAGCGACAATTAAAACTACCGCGCGTGTTGCCTCAACGGAGAATGTTACCGCGAAGTAGTTGTCATTGGGCCGAGGTAATGATCGCGATCTCGGTGGCCTCTACCAGGGTCTGTTCTACTCCAAAGAGCAGCCTCTTCACGGTTTCTCGTCGCCAGACCTTCACCCGTCGCTGGAGCGTTCGAAGCTGACCGTCAGGAAAGACGTCGGGTTGTTCTTGCTGAAGTTGCTGAAACAGCTCTTTGGCCGTTACGCCCGGACTGCTCTCCAGCTGGGTTCTTACTAACGGCCAGGTTGCTTCGAATGGATCCTGTCGCGTGCGCCTATATCGTGGCGGCTGGATTTGTTTCTGGTGTGTGGGACGAACTTCTCCGTCCTGCCATGCCGTTCGGAGACTGGCTACAAAAGCGCGTTGCTCCCGATCTAACTCGGTCTTTGAAGGAGCAAGGCGATTCTGTATCTCTTGGGAGTCCGCCCTTCTTTCATTTCGCTCAATGGCAGCCAAGCGGCCCTGCGCGTGGCGGATCTTTCCGAGCAGGCGAATCGGGTCTAAGCTTGCGAACTGAATACGCAAGCGTTCTTTGATTCGTTCGGAGATGTGTGGGGAGTCGATGAGTCTTTGGTAGGGCGTGGCGGGAGCGTGATAGCGTTTCGTTACACGCGCTCCTTCCCGCGTCTTGGACTTCAGCTTGAACGAGGGCTGGAAGAAGTTCACGTAAAGGCGCGAGGCTTCGTAGAGACGAGCCAGCGCATCTGTAGCGATCATCCCTTCCAGCCTGCAGTAGCCAACCAGCTTTCGTACCACTGACCCGTTTTTCTGCTCAATCCAGGCTTGGTCATTTTTCCGGTAAGCTCGCGAGCGCGTAAACTCGATATTGTTCTGGCGACAGTAGCCCAGCACAGTTTCATTAATAAAGACCGTGTCATTGTCCGTATCGAAGCCGTAAAGAGGAAATGGCAGCCGGTCGCGCAGTCGGCTCAGCGCATCCACGATCATGGCCTGATCGCGAGCCACGAGTGCGATGCACTCCGTCCAGCCAGTGGCTACGTCCGTAAGCACAAAGCTGTGAACGATGCTTCCCGCCATGGAGCCACCACTGTGGGCGACCAAGTCCGCTTCCATATAGCCAGGAGCCGGATCGTTCCAATCCGCAAACGTTCGCACCGGGATACTCCGCCGCAGGGCAGTCGCAATGCCTCTCTTTCGTTTTACTCCCTTGGCACTCTCCCGGACTTTGCTCAGCAAACGGTCAATCGTTCCGCGCTTACCAGCAATAATGATTGTTTTATCTCGGCTTCCAGCTTTAAATGCCCATGCCGCTCCATTGCTTCGATCAGAATGGGAACCAGCGGCTTCAACCGTTTGCCGCAGATCCGATCCGCCGCTTCCCACAGCACGATCAGCGCCTGTTGCATGGCCTCGCCGTAAAGCCGTGCCGCGATCCCTCGCGGTTCTGCGTCCGGTTTCCCCTTTCCAAATAGCCGAATGGCGTGCTTCCGGTGGTAGCCAGCTACCTCAACAAATTCGTCCAGAATGGTACGTCTGTTTTCCTTTGTGGCTTTGCGGTAGCGCTCCCCCATCACTTCGATTAGCTCTCGTCTTGTCACCAGGCTCAGTTGCCTCCCTCATTCATATCCCCGCTCATCCAAACGGGTAACATTTCGATGAGTCAATGCGGGCAAGACACCGGTAAATGTCGTCACGAAACACCGCTCCGGTAACATTCACCAAGAGGCAACAGTAGGGAAAAATACTTGACTCTGATCAACATTACCTCTGGTCGCAGCAATTACCAACAGCGACGTTGGTCGGGGAAATGCTGGCCCGGCGAAAAACTACCTCTGGTCGCTAGCCATACTCCGCATCGAAAACACCTGCAGCTTCGTTCGTTCGCTCGCTCAAGAGATTGGCATATGCTTTCGACAAGTCCACCTGCGCTTCGGCACCCGGAGAATAGCTTTGCGGAACGAAAGTATCGTGAACGATTAAACCCAGCGCGATTTTCCAGTCATGCACATACTGCCGGACCGCTCGTTCGTAGATCTGGCATTCCGGCAGATCTTTCGGATGCGCTGTCAAAGCCGGCGCGCGGTATGGCGTTGCTTCCGGAGAGACTTCTTGTCCAGTTCCAAAATCCGATTCACAAACTCCATTGACGCCAGCTTCCAGCGCAGCCGCTCCACCTTCTTGCGAGGGGCGGGTAACGCGGTGCCAATCGCTTCCCGCACCATACGCCGGTGCACCTTCAGCTTCTTCGCCACACCGGCAATGGTCCCGGTTCCGGCTCTAAAAGCTCACCTTCTTTCTCCAATCCAACGAATTCATCCGCTTCGGGCTGCGCCCGAAGCAAGAGTACCCGCTGTATTGAGGGGGTGAGCCAAATTAAACTACCGAACTGGGCTTCCAGATTGTGTGTAGCCGCTTGCAGGCAGAAACGGCGGGTCCGGTTCACCACAGCCGTCTCGCTCGTACACGAACTAGAGGAAGCTTACACCAGCCTCAGATGTGGCGCGTGATGGCTTTGGAAGGGCAAAGACTAACGCGCTCTCGCTCGCTGTGACAGGCGGCAAACCGGGCGGCTTTCTATAGCCATGCTTTGTGTTTGGCATCTCGGGATGGACTAAACTCCTGTGTCTGGATTGTGAAAACGGAAGTGCAGCACGACTTGGGAATCAACGGGGGTGGTTCCCATTCGGGCAGGGGCGAAAAGCCACTGCCTGGCAGCGCTGAGCGCGGCAGTTGCTAGTGGTCGGGGCACTTTCTTTGTGTTGCTGCTGACGCGGGCAACTCTGCCTACACGATTCACTGACACGTTCACGTCAACAGATATAGGATTACGAAGGCTGCGCAATGGCTCAATCGATAACACTAGACGACTCTGCCGGAGTACTCGTGGCGGCTCGAAGCGGCTCTCAAGCCCCCGCAAGTGAAGTAAGTGGCCCGGTGACACTCTATGGAACAGTTTGCGAAACCTTGATGGTGTTAACGCTTCTACCCTTACTGTGTAGGTCGAGCCACGCTCTGAACTGAAATCCTTCTGGTTGGCGGGATTGTCAGCCTTGCGTGAAGAGCCTTTCCCATTTCCCAGTGCTTGACTGTAGGGCAGAACTGGAGCCGTATCGGGTTCAAGAATTGCTGGCTGAGTGGCAGGTGTTGCATTTTGAATAGGTTCCCTGGTCTCATTCATCTCAATGGTTGCGTGGCCCCGGGAAGGCTCAGAAACGGAGGCATCGCTTGCTGGTCCCCGAACGGGTTGGCGGGAAGTTTTGGCCAAACCGGATCCCGGGCCGCCCCCCGCAGGTTCACTTTCGGCCTTTAAAGTCGATCGGATCGTAGTAGCGAGAGGGCTATTACCTCCAGTGAGTTGAAACCGGAACGTAATCTCCTTACTCAGCGGAAAATAATTCACGCTTCCGTTTCTTAACTCCTCTCGACCCAAGTAGATTTCCTGCTTTGCATCGCCGTCGATAATCGACAGAGTTCCGTAGTCAGCTTCCCGAATGGCCTGTGCTTCACGGTTCCAGGTGAGTTTAAGCGTGGCGCCCTGGAACAGATTGTTCTCGTTTTCCAGATGGAGCATTAGCCCTTGATCCTGAGTACTGTGATTGCCAATTGTAGTGGGAGAAGGGTGTGAACCTCTCTTCCAGTACAGGAGACTAAAGAGCACCACCACCCCAGCCAACGCCGCAATCCAACACCAGAACTGCAGTGTAGAAGGTACGCCGGGACGCTGAAAGACCATACACTATTCTCGAACATCAACTAGGGGCAAGGTGGCACGAGCAATGAATCATCTCGCGTTAGAGGCGCCGTTGGTGAAGGCCGTCAACAGACAATTCAGCGAGCGTTGAGAAATAGCAGTGACGCCCCGCCCGATCCGCCGCGGTTCGGGCGGGATTTGTTGAAGCTCGTTGACGGCCCGAGTGAAGGGAGCGGTGCGAGGCGTGCAGGAGCCCGCGCCCGGCACCTGCCCTCGTGGACGCTCTCGCCGGCTTTCTCGCTTCACGGTTGATTCTGGAAGCGACTCCATTTTCGGAGCAGCGATTGATCGCATACCGTGAACCGTTCCTCCCAAACTTTAAGCGCTTTCCGCATTGCGGCAGCGCCACCGAACTGAAACTGCAATTGGGTCTGGTAAGCTTCAATCGCCCAGAGTTTCTCGTCCTGAATGGAAGCAGTGTCTACCAGAACTGGCGAGTGCGCCCCGATGCGCAACGCATACGGAGCGTCCTGGTAGCGGATAGCCGGCTGGGTTAATGAGCGAATCACTTGGAGATGATCCGAATGGCTGCCTAATCCCTGAGGCGCGAAGATCAAGTCGGCAGCCCACATCGGCAGAGATTGCCAGACCTCGTCGTTTTCATGGACGCCTTGAAACAGATCCTGTGCGTTTCGGTAGCCCCGGTGCGGCGCCTCAGGAAAGTCAAGATGCACCGGTTCAGGTAACCCTGCACGGCGACAAAATTCACGGTCTTCATCGCGTCGCACGGCCATGTAGTCGACATCCGGCGCTAATCCCTTGTCGAGTTGACAACTGAGTGCGAAACCTTGTGGGTCCGGCATGGATTTTGTGAAGACTGTAACCAGCGTGACGTGCCACCCATCTTGCGCAAGCAGCATCGCGGTTCCAGCGCAAGAAAATGCGACATCGTCCAGGTGAGGGGAAATGAAGACTGCGTCCGGCATTCAGAGCAGATGCGGCTCAGCGCGAAAACGGCAAGGTGCGACGTCTTCCGGCATAGCCCAGTTCACACTCGGCTTGGTGCCGACAAGTTGTCGATACACCCCACGGATCTGCTGAGCAACCGAAGGCCATGAGTACAGCCCCCGCACGTCCTGAAGTGCGCGGTCGCGTAGTGTGCGGCGCAGGCCGGCATCGCTCACCATGCGCTGGATCGCATTAGCGAGAGCCGGGATGTCACCTGGTTCCACAAGCAGGCCGTTCTCGCCATCGCGTAGACAATCCACCACCCCCACTGCGCGGCAGGAGATCACCGGCAGCCCGCTCGCCATCGCTTCAAGGATCGTGTTCGAGAATCCTTCGGCATAGGTGGGTGAAAGGAAGATATCTCCGCGGTTGTAAACAGCGGGCACATCCCCGTAAGACACGTAGCCGGTTTGTTCGACCGTACTTGCCAGCCCAAGATCTGCAACCTTTTGCGCTACGGCTTCCGTATCGGGCCCAATCCCCGAAATAATCAGTTGAGGCCGGTCGCGCAGGGTGGCAATCGCGTCCAGCATGTCGAGAGTGCCTTTGCGCCGATCTACGCGGCCATGATAGAGAAGCACCAGGGGTTCATGCGATGCACCGGGCCTGAATCGCTCGATATCGACTGCGCCTGGCACGATGGTAAAGCGCTCGAGCGGTGTACCATGGTTGCCGTGCACTTCTTCGGCAAAGGATCGAGAGCCGATCAGCAGAGCGCCCGCATGCTCTAGCACGGCAAGCATCGCGGCCTTGTGAGTGGCGCAACAAAGACCCACCCAATGGCCGTCACCGCCTTGCACCGAGACCACATTCGGAACGCCCAAACGACGACTCGCTTCGAGTGCCGCAAGACCGGTAGGGTAACAATACTGCGCATGAAGCAGGTCGAACGGCTTGCGCGCGTGTTCCCGAATCGCTGTATCCACCATCTCGTCGATGTCCGCTTCGAAGTCTCCGGCGTTCTGTTCGCCGCGTGCCTCAAGGCCGAGTACATGAACTCCGGGGACGGGTGGGGGCGGTCCCCCACCATAGATGCGTGAGCCTGCTTTGTCACCTCGGTACTGCGAAATCATGGTGACATCGTCACCTGCCCGCACCAACTCACGCAGTAGATTCTGCGCGTATACGCTCATGCCTGAAATGGCGGGGAAATAACGTCGTGAAAAGAAGCAGATCCTCATGCGCTCTTCAGATAGGCAAGCGCTTGCGGCACCATGATGTGAGCGCGGTGCGATTCACGTGAGAGTTCCACGCAGACAAGCTTGTTGAAATCGATTTCTCGAAGTGCTGCCAGCACGGCGGGGATATCCATGTCTCCTTCGCCGAACGGGAGATGATCGTGCACGCCGCGGCGCATGTCTTCAACCGTGACCGTACCTAAGTCAGGGGCGAACTCACGAACGGCTTCGGCCGGGTCGCGGTCGTTTGAGACCAGGCAGTGCCCGGTATCGAGCGCTAAAGAGAGGCGGGGAAATTTCCGTTTCCAAGTTTCGTAATCGTCTACAGTTTCCACCAGCATGCCCGGTTCCGGTTCTAAGGCGAGCGAGACACGGGTGCCCACGGAGACCTTGTCGAGCAGCATACCCAGGCCCTCGTGCAGGTAACCCATTGCTGCTTCCGGCGAAACTTCAGGGCAAGGCACGCCGGCCCAGAAGGAAACCGCTTCCCCATTGCACGCTTCGGCTATTTGCACCGCGCGATGAAGGAACTCGACGCGAAGTTTGCGGCCCTCCGCTTCCGGGCTCACCAGCGTTGGCTCATGCTTCCGGCGAGGGTGTAATAGGTACCGAGCCCCTGTCTCAATAACCAGCCCGATATTTAATCGCTCCAGTTGCGCTGCCAACTGATCCGCACGTTTCGAGAGCTCTGGCGCGAAAGGATCGAAGTGGTGGTGATCGAGCGTGAGCGCAACGCCTTCATAACCGGAATCCGCAATAAGTGAGAGCGCATCGCTGAACCGGTGATTGGCAACGCCGTTCGTGTTGTACGCAAACCGAAGGGGCACGCTTAACGGCCCTCACGAATGCGGGCAATGCTGTGTCCATTCGGTTCGCGATACAAACCATAGAGCTTGCCCACCGCGCGATCCAGCTTTACCGGATCAAGCCAGGCCTTACGCCCGGAAGGAAGGTAAAGCGTAAGCGGCCCTTCACCCAAGCCGGCAAAATCGACTCCGCGGGCCAGCAGGCGATCCAAATTCCGATCTCCAATACGGCCGTAGCTCATAGTTTCCACCTCGAGTGTGGGTACGATCGCTTTTACGACATGAATATCATTTGCCGAAAAATCGACATAAAGAATTTCAGGGAACATTTGAAGTGGTGAATGGCTGCTGGTGGGAAGCGAGGAGAACTGCACGGTGGAGCGCACTTTGAGCACCGGATCTTCAATGATGCGAAAGAACTCATCCCGCGGCATTTCCACCCACTCCATTACAGACTGCAGGGCACGCGATTCATCGCCGCCGTATTCGGTGGAAAACAGCCGGTCCATATAGCGTTGCGGTGCGATCCGCGCGACGTCGTGAAGAGGCCCATGCATAAATCGCTTGCGGGACCGCGACGAGATGTATTCCTGCAGAGCTTTTGACAGGGCGCGTTCGCGATCGGGGTGCGCCGCTTCACCGCACGCGCTCAACATCAACGGGAAAGGCGGGCGATGGATGTCGCGGTCGCGGCCGACTGCGTACAGCACTGATATTCCGAAATCGGTGGACGCGAGTTTGACAGTAATGTCGATCTCGGCCTCGTCCAAACGCTTCAGCAGGTCTCGCGTGCGCGCGTCCTGAACGTCATCCAGTTTGACTGCAATGCCTTGATCCAACGCACGGAACACAACGCTATCGCCATCGCGCTGGACGCATTCGAGCACACCGTGGGTAAGCGCCTGTTCAAGCGTCATTCCGGCACCCAATCCGTTCGTGATGGGCCACATCAGGTATGGCTTCAAGCGCGCCTGTTCCGGGATATCAGATTCAGCTATCGCGGCAGCTTCCACCGGCACCATCGTGCTCTCGCCCGAGGGGTACCGCTTTGCCTCCACCCAGTGGATTTCACGATCTGGTGTGTAGCCGCATCCGGCATCCAGGCAAAGCGTTACTGGATCCTGCGCGGGCGTGCCTTCGCGAACCAGCGTGTTGAAGGACGCGCAACGCACTTTTTTACGCCGCATCTGGCGCGAGCCAAAGCAGTTCTCCGCGGCCTCGCCCAGCGCGCTAACCTGGGCACCGATCTCGTCAGGACCGTAGCCAAACCCATCATAGAAACCATCGGGAGCCCAGATCGCGACCGCCCAGAGCGGCTGGCCGATACAATCAAGACCTTCGATTGCGAACTCGTCCGCCAAGTCCATCGGCAGAGCGCGCCGGTATTGCGTGGCAATCTGGTTCAGATCGTGGTTCATGCGAGCGCCATCGGTGTAACGAACGGAATGCCCGCAAGATGCGCATCGAACAGGCGCAAGGCGTCCTCACGCGTGGCGTGCGGCACATGTTCGAACGGTGTGAAGACTTGCCGGAACGGCAAACGCCCCAGCACTTCGCGATACTTGCGGACCTCCGCATGGCTCAAGGGAATCTGGTTGTGAAATGCCTTGTGACAGCTTACGCCCGTGGCATGACCTTGGGCATCAAGCTCGAACTTGAGCGAGTCCCCCGCAAATAGGGAGCCGGTCGGCTCGTGATACAGCACGGATTGTCCTTCGTAGTGACCGCCTACGTAGTGCAGCGTCGCTCCAGGCATCAGCTCGCATTCGTCGTCGAATGGGTAGTTCACGCGAAAGGCTTTTGTAAAGCGCACAGCTTCACGCTGCATCACCATGTGGGGCGGATGAAAGTGATCTTGTAACTGCCACAGCGCGCCGAAGCCATGCGGGTGACTGGCGGAGAGAAACCGGATACCACCAAGCGATTCAATGTGTGCGAGCGCGCCAGGTGAATACCATCCCGCCGCTTCAAATGCAATGTTGCCCTCAGGATGCAGAATCAGGTAACCGCATGGTCCAATTCCGACCGTCGGCCGGTTCTGAAACATCACGATACTCGGTGTGGGTTCGTGCCAAGTAGTTGCAACGAGTGAATCCACTTCCGCCGAGGTCTTAAACTCCCAACCGTCTTCGGGAAGCGCGTTGCGCACATCGCTGCAAACGGGGCAATCGGGCGGCGTGGCGAAGTACTTCTGCCAGGATCCGCAATTGGCGCACATATAAGGAGTCAGCGGCATTGGTCGAGTAGTCTCATGGTTTCTAGATCGTGTTCGGGCGTAAACGGAAACGGAGTGCGATCCAACAGCGATTGCGAAAATGCCTCAATCTGCAGTTGAAAGGGCGAGCGGTCCACATCGAAAGGCGGCGGAACTTCACTGGCTTCCCCATTAGCACCATACCAATGGACTGTTCCTCCAGGAGTTTGGCCCATTGTATTGTTGGCAATCAGCATCCCCTCCGATCCAATCACCTCCAACCTGCGCCGCGGAAAAGCATCAGGGCAGTTGTAACCAACTTGGATGGTCGCAAGCGCTCCACCTTGAAAGCACGCAGTTAGCACGGCGCCATCGTCCACCGGGTAATTCCAAAGCTTTCGCTGTTTCAGAGCATGTATGTCGACAATCGGCTCGTCCAAGAGAACCTGCAGCAAATCGAGGCCATGTGGCGCCAGGTCGATCATCGCGCCGCCGCCCGCGCGCTGGGGGTCGACACGCCAATTGTCCTCACTCCAATCCGGCGGAAGCCAGCACGCATAGTGAATGCGCGCGGAACATATCGTTCCCAACTTGCCATTCTTAATAAGGTCACGCATTTGGCGGTGCCGCGGGTGAAAACGTTGATCGAACGCAGTGGCGTATTGCACGCCTGCAGCGCGGCATGCACTCACCATCTGCTGCGCTTCGGTGAGCGTACGTGCCATGGGCTTTTCGCAGAGCACATGCTTTCCCTTTGCGGCATAGTGCGCTGCGATGTCAGCATGACAGTCATTCGGGGTGGCGATGTAGACCGCATCGAAATCGGCTTTTGTCCGGTCGGACGGATCATCGCGAATGTCAAGGGCTGCCACCAGTTCCGCATTGCGAGCGGCATGTATGGCGGGGATCACAAAATCCCGCGCCACCCATCCGACTCCCACTACACACCAGCGAATCACCAGCGCTCCGGCAAAGATACCAGCGCACGCCTGCGTACCGGATCGCGATCTGAGGTAAGGTAACCCATCAGACCGCCGTACTCTGCGCGATATCGTTCAGAAGGAAAAACAATTTGGCCGCCCACCAATAATGGGTTAGGCCGCAACGGTGCACCCGGGGGAGGATCGGTAAACATCCCGGTCCATCCTGTGGAAGCCGGCGCAAGCGCAATGGCAGCAGCACCCGCTCCCATGGCCCGCGGGGCACTGTTGTTAAGAAGCGCTTCCGTCAGTTCCAGATCATCGTAAACGGTCGCGCCGGGAAACAAGCTTGCATACTCCGCAACAGTGAGCGGGGCTCCGGAGGAATGGTTGTCTATTGCGGCATTGTGCGTGTGGCCGATCAGCACGGTGTGCGCCACGCGTTGCAATTCCCGTGCGACCTGCAGCTTGTTTGGTAGAAAGTAGAACGCGTCATGGCAAAAGGCCGTGCTGAAGTATTTATCTGGAAACGGAAGTAAGGCCCCCGCATCCAGGCAAACGTAGCTAGCCTCTGGAGCCACGTACTTCTTGGCGAGCCAAAGCTTGGAATAGACAACATCGACGCCTGTAATGGGAATGCCGCGCATCGTGAACTCGCGGCAATAGTGCCCCACGCCGCATGCCAACTCCAACACGTTGGTGTGCTCATGCAAGTTCAATAGCGCCAAGCCACTGAGATATGTAGGGTCGCTCCAACGGTAAGCGAAGTAATCCGCAACGGGCCCGTAATTCAGCAGATGCATCGCTTCCCGAAGTGTCGCGGGTGGATCGTTGAGCAAGCGTCGCACTGCTTCTTCTGAAGGAGGAGGTGTTCGTGCCCAGCCATCCTGCTTGCGAAGCAGCGCTAACACAGACCGGCCTCGCGGAGCACCTCGCGATGGAACGACTGGACCGGTCCTGCGTGTACCAACTCCATGTCGTCGAGCGCGAATTTGAGCGTGAAGCGCGCAGCCTGTTCATACCAGCGCATTTGCAGCACGCGATCCAGAACATCGGCGGCATGGAACGTGCGTGCTTCGGGAGTGTCAGCCAGTGAGACAGATTCCAATGCAGTTTGGGTTCGCTCCCGAAGCCGCACAGGCAGTTGCGACAGTGCTTTATTTCGCAGAGCAGCTATCACTTCGTTCAGATGATCACCCAACATTTCCTCGCCGGTGAAGCCTGCGTCGGGCAACCATGCGTTGTGAGCGTGATGAATCAACGCGGCCAGGAACGGCTGAGCGATGTCGGCTCCATATCGCGGCGCTAACAGCACAGAGTACAACGCGACCATGGCGCAATGGTCGGCATGCGACTCCGCCGGCAACATGACAATGCGTGCACGGCCAGGCCGTGTTGCGCCCGCGCGAGGCTGGCCCATCAAGTTGAGGATGAATGGAACTAAAGGCTGGACTGGAGCGGAATGCGGATTCGAAAGAGATCCACGGAGCTTATTCCGAAGCACCGGCTCAATGGGTGCTGACACGGCATCAAAGCTACGCTCGAAGATGGAACGAATTACTGGCTCATGAATGCCGGCTTCTTCTAGCGAATACTCATCAATTCCTCCAAGGCGTGCCGCAACTACAGCCCGGGCCGTTACCTCAAGTGCAACATGACCGATTTCCTGACCATCTAGAATCCGATGCCACGCAAATGCAAAAATACTTTGAGCAAGTGATGACGTCAGCGGAGTAGACTGCCGCTTCAGTTCATTCAGTTCCGCCAGGAGCGCGGTTAACGTTTCCACGAAGACACGGGCAATAGCTCTCGTTCCCGCAGGTGAATAGATTGCAACCACACGTTGAGTCGTGCCTCCTGTACATGCAGCGCATGCTCGGGGATAGCAGAAGCGTCGGTCATCATCGGTGACTTGAAAAAAAGCCCAAGTTGTTCCTGCACTCCGCCGAACCCGTATCGCTTGGCGCAATCCAGCAGACGCACTAGTTCGATCACCAGCGGTGCGGCCAGTACGGAATCGCGGCAAAGGAAATTGACTTTGATCTGCATCGGCTGCCCCAGAAATCCGGTGATGTCGATGTTATCCCAGCTTTCCTTATTATCGCCGCGGGGCCGGTAATACCGGATGTCGACCAGATGGTCTTCGACCTTGTAGCCGACGATCTGATCTAGACACGAACCCTTTGTGGCAAGCTTCGAAGCAAGTGAATCTTTGTCATCAAGAGCTTTGCCGTCGCGATTGCCCAAGATGTTTGCGGAGTACCATCCATCGACCCGCAAGGCACGAGTGCGGAAGGCGGGCGCCAGGGCAGTCTTCAGCATGGTTTGGCCGGTCTTCCCATCTTTGCCGCAAACCGGAACGTCTTCCGCTTCCGCGAACTCTACCAAAGCAGGGATATCCACTGCCACGCTCGGGGTGAAGTTCGCGAAAGGAATTCCCTCACTGATTGCCGCATAGGCATACAGCATGGCGGGGCCAATTTCCGCCGAGTTGTCATCGAGTGCCGTTTCTAAAGCTGACCGTGTTCGGTATGCGGGGTGAAGTAAATCTACCGTGCGCTCCGTGGAAGCAAGATTCACAACTACTACGCCATCCAGATGATTAGTCGTCTGAAAATCTCGCAGATTACCGCGAATAATTTCAATCGCCGCGCGATGGTCCGCGGCGGCAATCATGTGCGCCCCTTCGATATTGCGGCAGTATTTTACGTTACCAACCGCTGGCCAGGGTGTAATAGCCGATAACGCATCGGAAGCTTTCGTCAGTTGAGACTCGGTCAGAACACGATGGCCACTGCCGCTTCGGCTAGCGATGCTGCGTTCAGATCCCAACCTCCAAACACAAGAGATTCGTACGGAATCAACATCTCCCGAAGAGCTGGCTCGAGCTTAGCTAAAGGCAACCCTTCCGTTCCAATCTCACCCTCTCGTAGTAGGGCTATACCCGCAATCGCTGTTGTAGCTACCGCTCCGCCCACACCGACAATCGCAACTCCGATGTGCCGGCTATTCTCTTTCACGCTCACGTTAACTCCTGCAACATTGGTGAGATTGCAGGGGCAATCGTTTTGGTGCAAAAGCTAAGGACTATTTCACACGGTAAGTCGTACTTACTTTAATAGAGAGCAGAGCAGAAATGTACATTTCCGCTCTCTACACTCTATTTAGCTCTGGAGGTTATACCCAACAAAGTAAAACCAGCTCAACAATTTACGACTACAAAAACCACGCTAAATGGACCTACTCAACAACTTACTCGCCTGTTACCAAAACGGAGCGCAGTGGCGTAACGCTTGCGGCGATTCCGCCACTCAGGCCCAACACTTGGCCTTTAAAATATAGATTCGTAAGTGAAGCCCCGGCACCATCTGCGGTGCCCGTGTAGCCGGATGCCCCAAGGCCAGTGTCATACGCTTTCACTTTTGAAAATCCGCAGCTGGGTGCTAAGTCGGCCGGAACACCTGCCTTTATAGGTGCCGCTGCCAGCATTGCTGCAGCCTGCAATTGGAGGCATTCATTAAACCGCAAATCCAGCCCAATGCTCTTTAGATTTCCGAACACCGCACCACCCGGAACAGGCGGACGCTGGTTCTTGTAGAGCTCCATGTATGCGCCGTCCTGCTGTGTGTTTCCGTGCGGAGTATAGTTGCAGACAACGTAAGTGGACATATCGGCTCCTCTAGCGGTCGCACATCCCACTTCTTTTGACAGTTGCGAAACCACTTGTGTGAAGTGGCCGCATACCTCATTTGCCACGCAGGTGCTGGAAGCGGGCTGAAAAAACGGCTTTTCGTTATACCAAGCTGCCAGGCCGTCGCTCAAAGGGTCATATGTAGCGGACGATCCCCACGCTATATTCTCTCCCCAGGGCCGCGCATCCGCGTGTGTGCTGCTGCCTGAATTCGGCCGGTGCTTAAAAATAGCCGTGGCCGCTGACTTGTTTGCCCAATCCTGCGCATCTCTCGCGAGAGCGTCGCTCCATACTAAATCCGGGCTAGACGTCGGGTTCTTGTCAAAGCCTACCAGCGTGCGTCGGTATTTATTATGGGCATCTACCCATTGTGCAGGCGTTTGTCCGAATGCCAAAGTGCTCAACGTGAGAACGCCTGTTAGCAAAACTGCTGAAGTTTTAGTCATAATAATCGGTAATACGGATTCCGTACGGCAAAGCCGCCATGCAATGCGTAAATAAGTTAAGCTACTGCTCGATACAACTCACAGGGGTGCTTCCGGTGACGAGCATCTTAAACCCACCCTGCTATGTAGCATGTGCTTACACTGGCGAACTTCCATGATCAGCACTTACGTGAAGGTTCTGACCAAGCGCTCGAGAATTGAAATCCTGAGACCTCGGAGATCTGCCGAGTCGCAATTGTTTCACTGAAATGACATGCTGAGGAGCAAGCCTGTCCACCTCTTCATACTGCGGCCCAACAGCTTGGGCGCCTGCT
>JAABUK010004142.1_pt1 | contig 23867 bp, 29 predicted proteins | sample 5559141 | NCBI WGS metagenome assembly JAABUK01 (sample SAMN10711869, study PRJNA513367) | rock metagenome | isolation source: Antarctica rocks | place: Antarctica: Victoria Land, Pudding Butte nord | collected 2016-01-03
GGTAGCAGCCTGCTTCATGCGAACTTCCCACCCCCCGCCCACTGCGCCCAGGGAGAATGTTGTAGCCATCTGACGTAGGCTTGACCAGGATTCTGTCCGCCTCCCAGGTCCTCCATCGCAGGTTTCATGATCGTCGTGCGTACCCATTTGGAAGATCCGCACCATCTTCCTTGTCTTGTTGTCTTTCTCAAAGCTTGCGCGCACCCTGCTTCTGCCCCCTCTTTACTTCCTGACCATGTCTGAGCAAGAAACCAATACCAAAGAGTCAGAAGCCAACGCGGGAGTCAACGCCGCCGCCTCAGGTTCAGCCGCTGCTTCTGGCGGCATAGGAGCTTCCGCGTCAAAGAAGGAAAGCCAAACCCAGCAGAAGAAGACGCCCAAGAAACTGGGCAAGCCCGCCCCGAAGAAAGAAGACGCGCCCAACCAAGATCTGGCCAACGGCGACGCTGGTGACGAGCAATCCAAAGAAGAAGAGTCCCAACCTAAGGAGGAAGAGCCCCAGCCGAAGATGGAGAAAGAGAAGCCGAGATCCCAGTCGCGACGACAGAGTCGAGGACGGGGGCGAAGCAGAGATAGCGGCTCAGAAAGTATGCCGCCAAGCGACGCCGAGCAGGCGCAAGGTGGCCGGCGCAATCGTAATCGCAATCGCGGTAAACAGCAGCAGCAGCAGCAGCAACAGGAGCAGAAGAGCGGCGGCGGCGGAGGCTTGCCCGCCGTTGATGAAGCGGGCGAGGCTCTCGGTGGCGTGACCGACACTGTCGACGGGGTCACCGATGGTGCTCAGGATCTCGTGAAGAACGCCGCCGGCGATGTGGTCGGCGGTGCGACAGGCAAGGCAGGTGACGCCGTTGGCGGCCTTCTCGGCAAGGGGAAGAAGGGCGAAGGCGAAGGCGAAGGGGGCGGCGATGATGGCCCCAGTGAGCAGCTGCGACTGAGGCTGGACTTGAACCTGGATATCGAGATCCAGTTGAAGGCGAAGATCCATGGTGATCTGACATTGGGCTTACTGTGAGTATTCCCAGCTATGCCTCCTTGACTTTGGCGTGCTGCCATGGCATTTCCTTGCCTTTCACTCGAGGCTCGTTCTGACGAGATGCATGTAGGAACTAAATCCGCTGCCGGAACTTGCATGCCTCGTCTGGAAGAGCGAGTGGATGGCGACTCTGGAGAGCATGGCCCGATTGTCAAGTTGCATGATTTGGCTTGCCGTGCCATTTACCGCGGATCACGAGCTCCAGGCGCGTTGGATAAGCCTGGCGAGAATGATAATCTGACGAAGGCAATGGGTTTTCATTAAAGCAGTGCTCAACATTAGCTCGTCACTTCGTTCAGTGCTTTGGTCCTCTCTGCTGCCAATTTCTTCGCTCCTAACAAATGCCAAGCCCATTCCCCAAAATCTCCTCGATCGCCATCAACTCATCCAGACCCTCCCTACGCTTGAAGTTTCTCTCTCTCGTTGCCGACGCCTCATCTTCCAGTGCAGCCATCACGTTAACGTCAACCCACTCATCGAAAGAACAGGTCGGGCAGCTTGCTGAAGAACTCCCCCGCAAATGCCCAGAAAGTGGTCGCCGGGAGCTGGTCAGCAATCACCGCCAGGTTCGAACCCGCCAGGTCTTCTTCGCCAAACTGGTAGTGGGCTTCCAGATCAACGACAACAGGCACTGACTCGCTGAGGAATCCATTCAGTGGCATTTCGGTAGAAGTCGGAGCTCGCTGTGGTCGAGTGGAGGCGCGGTGGGTAGAGCTTGAGATGGCGGACTGGATAGTGGTGTTAGCGCTCTTGCAGTAGGCGTTAAGGCTTCAGGACTATACCGAGGTGTGCAGAGGTTGTAATATTGGCGAAAGAGGTCTGCGTGCCACCTCTGAGGCTGTGGATGGCCACATATTGTGGAGCGCGTGGGTTGGCTCGAACGGTGGCAGGCAGGTGCCGGAGTTGACCACGAAGGGTCTGGATATCTCTGCAGTGCTGCGTAGTGATGGCCTGGCCAGATCAGCGCACTAATGTTGTGTAGTGATGTGATCTTATCAGACCTCTGAAGCTGACACGTTTAGTAGGTGGCAATGAGCCGATCTGGTCCGGCGGTGAATGAGGAACCTGGAAAGCTTTGCAATCAAAATGATGAGTAGTATGAAGGGGACACATTCGCAGGGATCCACGAGTGCCCCAACAGAAACGCAACTGTATGAAGTGTTGCAGACTCGGAGAACACTTGTATGTAATCCTCTGGTGTTTGCTGGTCCTCAGGGAGAACACTGTGTTTGTAGACGTACGCGCATGCGCTTTGTCTTATGTAACAAGATAATATTGACTGGCTCGTGTAGTGTGCTTTCGTCTTTATCTTTTCACTTGCTGGCCAAATTGGATGTTTTCATATCCTGGCACCCTCCATCCATTCAGGGTTATCGCAATTGGCTCCTGGATCGCTGTCGGGACATAGTCAGCTCGTTGGAGGGGCCGATTCTGAACTCGCCTTGTTTCTTATAGCCTTTGGTTCAGTAAGCCAATTCACCGCAACAAAGCATCAATGCTTGTGGGCCGCCATGGCAGCAGGCGAAAAGTCAGGTACTTGTAAGCCAGTCCTGCCATGTCTGACAAAAGTTATCGACGGCCTTGACAAATTGATTGACATCTTGTGGAGTGATTTCAAGGTTTAAGGCAATGAAACCTCGTTGCGCAAGATATATGCCATTTTGCAGCATGTGATGCCAAAACAATGCCTGCAGCAAATCCTTCTCCGGACCTGTGAAATGAATGTTCATCAGACTTCCTGCACCAGTGACGAACATCTTCGGAGGTGCTTCTAAGGGCGGTATAGAAGATTCGTCGATGATTGGGGCTATGGGTATTACACCCCTGATATTGTATTTGCGGATGACCTTGTCGACCTCCAGCGTCATGAGTGCTCCCAATTGGTTCAGCTTGCTGAGTACCTCTTGCGTGAGCAAGCCACAACCTGCAATGCCAGCGCTCATACTAAGCACATTGTTGTTGAAAGTTCCTGGATGATCGAGATGGCCGGTTCGTGGATCATACAAATGCATGATATCCTCATGACCACCGAATGCCCCAAACGACATTCCACCACCTACCCACTTCCCCAAAGTCATCATGTCAGGGGTGATTCGCTCCGTCAAGCCCATGTTGAAGTAAGAGAGCCGGCTAGTCATGACTTCGTCAAAGATAAGAAGAGCACCTAGCGCTGACGAGGTCATCCGTAAATATTGCAAAAAGCTCTCTTTCCCCACAAAGCAGCCACCACTTCCTAGCATGGGTTCAACAAGAATGGCCGCTAGGGAATCTTGAGGCAGGTCTCGAATTATCTTTTCCGTTTGATTCACATTGTTGTATGGCGCTAGCACGAAATCATGTGGTATGTTCAGTGACGCTTTTCCCTCAAGTATACGACCCGATATGGTGCTGCCATGGTACCCTTGATGGAAAATGAGAATCTTGGAACGCTTGGTGTAAAAGATGGCTGTCGCTATGGCCATCATATTTGCTTCGGTCCCAGAATTCACAAAGCGCACCTTTTGGATTTGTGGGAACCTCTCGCAGATGGCCTTAGCAAGCTGTCCCTCCATATCAGTGCGCCCACCCAGGTTCCAGCCTCTATCGAGTGCATCATCAATAGCTCTGCGAATAACTGGATGATTATGGCCATATATTCCAGCGGTGAATTCTCCCAGAAAGTCAGTATACTGCTGGCCATCGACCGTGACAAGCTTATTGCCGTCCCCAGAAGCGATCGTTGGCGGAAATGGGTTATTGTGGAGAACGGTCCTTGTGTTTCCCCCAGGCAGATACTTGCAAGCTTCTGCATGCGAGGCCTGTGACAGGGGTTGATCTTGCACGTATTGACTCTGGGCTTTGCGAAGTGCTTCCTCAAGGACAACCCGACGGTCTTTGGCAGAATCCTGTGTTTGGATGAAGCTGCCCATCGTCTCCTCGAAGTTCAGCACTTCAGAGCAATAGTGGTCCACAAGAGTTCCCAAGCAAACAAATTGACAAACCAGGCTATCAAAAGCAACAGTACGGATGAAACTTGCAGTGAGGATGGGAAGTAAGGATGGTAAAGCAAAAGTCGCGTCTCTATACCAGCGCTGCTACATCCGTGAGTCACCCTGTGTCGTAGGAGGAGGCGGAGGAGCTTTGTATTCAAACGGATGCTGTTCGTGGCCTCTCCTTTGGATGGAAGATAAGCAGTAGCCGAAGTTTTCCCGAATATAGCGATCCTCTCGAGAACCAATTTTATTCGGTCCCAAACGCGATGTATCAATAACAAACTTAAGTTGATGTCATGATGGACAACGAGTTTCCGGGCTGCCTCCCAAGTTGCCGGAGGCCGATAGTGCCTTGAACATCTTGGGGACTCGATCAGAATCTCATCTGGATATCGGTTCTTTTGAAGGTCATGACATAGACATATCTGGAAGATCGAAGACAGATTTCCCCCATACACGAGGTAGAGCTGGGGACAGGTCATCTGAAAAGATCAAACAAGAAACTCCCCCGCCGTCTTGATACACCAAAACCGGCCTGAGATGGCACAACCCGGTACTCAAGCCAACGACTCTGCAACCAAATCCCGCATCACAACCCACATGAACACCTCCCACCGAGACTCCCTCGCTCTCTTCCTCCAACACTATTGCCACGTCCTCCCCTCTTCCGTAACTCCTAGTAGCACGACCTTGACAACCCTCAACCTCAACTCCTTGATCCTAACCTCCCAATCCAAGCGCTACTACATCCCCTTCCACCCATCAATGTCCTCGTTCTCCGAAGTCCGAGCCAGAATGAAAACCATGCACGCCGAGTGCCTCCGCGCTCTGGACCTCTCCGACGTGAAGATAGCGAGCTACGTCCCGCCTCAGACCATGATGCACAGAGTGAGCTTCTTCGTCGTCGTCATGGCCATGGTCTCGTTCTCGCGAGGAGCGAACTTCGTGCCGGGGTCAAGATTCTATCAAATGTTTGGGTTGGGATATGTGCCGAATTTTGCGTGGTTTTGCGCGACGCTTCAGCCGTTGCTTTTCCCATTCATGATGGGGATTCATGCTTTGGAGGCGGTGTGGATGGCGAGGACGAGGTTGAAGAGGCACGGGGTGAGGAGGTGGGGTTTAGTGTGGTGGATGTGGGTGGGGACGTGTTTTATTGAGGGGGTTCTCGCGTTTCAGAGGTTGGATGGGATTGCGAGGGAGAAGGAGATTGACATGGAAAGAGAGGAGAAGGAGAAGCGATGATGTTTGGTGGTACTATCTGGATTGGTTTGATGACATGTTCTGACAGAAAGATGGGAATGTATATGTCAAGGCACCGAGCTATGCCTTTCCCGAGAGCCTACCTTTCTAATGCCATCAAATGCTCATCAGCATGTATTCTCGTTGCAAAGCCACTCCAAAGTCTACCGTTATGGCCCCAAAAAGAATTGACTCGCCTCCATGATATCTGCATCACCCGCGGCAAAGTCCCACCCAACAATCCTCGGATCTTGACTGCAACACACGATCCTCCGAGCATCAAATTGCAGTTTGAAGACCCGTGATGCAGGCTGCAGTGGGGGCGCAGGCTGTTGATTGGCTGGTTGAGCGTGGTGATGGTGGTGATGATGGGCGGCCAGATGTTGTTGTGCCTGTGGTGGGATGGGTGGAATGTTGCTGCTGGCCAACGTAGTAGGAAGCTGACCAGTGTTTGTGTTCTGAGCAACACTAACGGTGGCAGTGGGAACATTCGCAACTGGTTGAGGGTTGGTTTGGACTGTATTAGTGAAAAGCGGAGGTGCTGTCGGCCCTGGATGAGACGTGCCCGCGTATGTTAGATTCGAGAAATGATTCTGGATATTCTGCTCATGAGCATTCAGTTGGGCCAATGCCTGTTGGGCGCCGGGGGCCAGAGATGGAAATTGTGAGCCTGGAATACTAGTCCGAGTTAGGCTCTGCATGGTGTTCAAAGACTGACCCATCAAGCCTGTGATGTGTTCGGCAGCAGAACCAGCTCGAATGGCAGCTTCTTGACGGAGCGTTTGTCCTTGAATCCATCTGCCATCAGCATCCTTTTTCCAGATGATGATCGTCTCGTCATAAGATCCCGAAACAATCCTGCCCCACTGGCTACCGCCCCCCCCGGGTGGTAGTGCTGCCCCAAATGCAGTCAAATATTGTGCAGGCGTTTTGAGCGTATCCTGTTGCTCACGAGCAGATCGCCCTGCACCGGTCGACTCATGCACAATCTCGCCCGCCGCTACCGCTCGTCTGTATTCCGCCTCGGCAAGTCGTGCTTGATTAGCCATGGCCTCCTCACTATGAGGCAAGTCGCCGAATCCAGCCTGGACTGTGCGCACCAAGTTGGTGTGTCCGCGGAGGACAGCAACTTCACACTTCTTGAGATGATCGTAGATTCGGACGGTGTTGTCGCTGCTACCGCTAACGATTCGCTTACTGTCGAATTGGACACAAGCAATGCCCTTCTGATGGCCGGGCAAGGTACTAATCAAACGACCATCAATGACACTCCAAACCTTGATGAGTCGGTCTCCAGATGCTGACACAATTTGGTTCTGATCAATTTGAATGGCATTAACTGCAGCATTGTGCCCATCAAGCCCCATCAACAATGAATATGGTTGCAACATCTTGATCTGTCGATTCGCAAGTTTCTGCTCCAGTTGTTGTGGACTCATTGACGATGTGTCAACGATGTATGAAGGCATCTTAGCAGTACTGGCGGGGCTGATCTTCGGGTAATCTTTGTCTAGAGGCGAGAGCTCATGCCGATTCCAAACCTTGATCAGCTTGTCTTTTGAGCATGTCACCAAGTATCGGTGATCAAAGCGAAGGTTTAAAACTGGATCTCGATGGGCTTGCTGGATCTCCTTGATTTTCTGCCCGGTTGAAAACCGCCAGACAATAATGTTACTGTCACTACTGCCGGATATGATGACATCTTCTTGCTCGGTAGGGTCAAATTGCAAGCAGAGAACAGATTGTGTATGACCCGTCAGTGGTACGCCCCGTAATCGTCGTGTCTCGAGGTCCCAAACGCGCAGTGTCTTGTCTCGACTTCCACTGACGAGCCATTTGCCAAAGAATTGAATGGTGTATACACATTCCCGGTGCGCTTCCTGGGGATAGGCTGGATGAGGAAGCTGGAAATTTGTGTAACGACCTTTGCTCCAATTTTCTTCTAAGCGTCGCCGCTGCTTATAAAGAAATGCCCAATTCATCCTTTCGTTTCCCGAGAGATCTCTCAAGGTCAAAGGCGGCTTTACAGGTGGAACCAATGCTTGTGAGGCTTGCGCAGTAGATTCGTGGGGTCGAATAGGAGACATGATCATCTCATCTCTCGATTCTTGGCTGCCGCGTTTGTTGCGACGAGGCGTTGATACTGGGTGAGGAGAATCGTTAGAGGAAACGTCGGCCATGTCATGGTCAAGCTCGGTTGGTGGTGTCCTGGTTGGTACATCCGAGTCAGCCTCGATAGCTCCGTGCTGTTCTCGCCATTGAGACACGTCTCCTGAGATTACTTCCTTGGATTGCTGATCAACGGAATTGGCAGTTGCACGTTTCTTCTGCAAGGGTTGGCCACGATCAGTCTCTGAAGCTCTGAAAGATGAGCTTGATTTGTTAAACTCCTGCCGCATCAAACGTGCATGTGTCTCTTCAAATGCCCTCACCGCAGCAGAATCGAGTCCCCAGCCTTGATCAGAATATAATCGTCTCCACAGCCGAGGATCAAGAATTCTTGCTCGCCATGCTTGTGAAGACAAAGAAGCAAGCAGCAAAGTGGACGCATCCAGGTACGAGAATATCTGTGACGTGGTTTCGGGCGGTAATTTCCCCACTGGGTCCATGTGCAAGAGTGGTGTCAAGCGGTCCACGACAGCAGCAATCTTGGCGGTACGCAAGGTGCGTAGAACCTCATAGGCGATGTCTGCGGTTGTAGAAGCAACATCAGCATCACAACAACACTAATAGAATGCGACCATTTAGAAGCATCTAGGCCTGTTCTCAGAGCACTCACCTGCCCTAGCATCTTCGCCCTGTGCCATGACCCACTCTTCAAAGCTCGTTGCGTTTTCCATGGTGGTTGCCAAGTCAGGGTCATCTTGCCCTCTTGGGTCCTCGCTGAAACCTTCGTCTAGCTTGAAAGCTGCAGTGCCACTGGCTTGAGGGTAGTCGGCGCGGAGCATGTTTGATTGCGGAATATAAGAGGAATTCGCATCCATCAGGTGGTGAGGCAAGCAGAAGCCCAGCCCGGAAGATCGGGAGGCTCGGTTGCCCTTTGGGCTTAAAGTAGTGATTGCGTGGTGTGTTTTGTACCTCGACTCAAAGCATAACAGCAGATTATCTGGACGACGCAGGGCATGAAGACGGCTCCCAGGTCTCAGTCAGCGAGGTATCCGCATCCGTTGCGGTCGTAGCGTCTCCGTACTCGCACTGTTTGGCCAAGTAAACGTAGGGGTTGTCGGAATTGAAGACGTGAGAGGGTTCCCTGAAGTGAGTTGCAGATCGTGATCAAATGTGCTGCAAGAATCCGCTCCTGGCTCCTTTCTCTGGCCGTGCTGTCTCTCATCGACGGTGCCGGGTAAGCAGGCTGTTGTCGACGCGCTAGTTCCAGCGCCAAGTGGTCATCAGTCCGTTGCAATACCCTTCCCGCCCACCCGCGCGTGTTAAGCGCCAGCGACAGGCCAGCATCTTTGCGATGCAGGTTCCGGGCCAAGATCCACTGCCGAAGCGACTTCCCAGCGGCCTTGAATCCGGTCTTCCGCAGCCCCCGAAAGGCCGATTCAAGCGCTCTCCACAGGGGACCAGCCTAGGCACAAGCCTTCCCAACAGACCAAGCATCCAGTAAATTACTTGAGCTGTACCAGTAGTCAGGCCCGCACCCAAGCCCAAGCCCAAGCCCAAGCCCAAGCCCAAGCCCAAGCCCAAGCCCAAGCCCAAGCCCAAGCCCAAGCCCAAGCCCAAGCCCAAGCCCAACGCCTGTACTCCGTCCCGGTATCAACGTACGGAGGCACACTGGAAGCCCCCCCATTAACATTAGCCAAGTCAACTAAATTACGGAGCGCTGCCGGCCGGAGTTAGAGGGCAAAACGATGCCCTAGAAATCACGATCAAAAGACCACGTTAACAATTCACCCACGTGGAATCTAGGACGATGACCGTAGTCGCTGCGCGGTCTCTGTATGCTTCCTGTTCTTGCGTCTCCATCCCAGACTGCCTGCCCATCCTCTCGCTTCGTCTGCGTAGTATCTCGGACTGTGACGAGCAGAAGTTGCTTGGTCTGTTGGCCCTCTCTTCGCGCCGATCAAATTCGCCCCTTGCCCCACGATTGGCTGTCACTTCACCATCCCCCATCCCATCAGAAGACCCCCAAGTTACGGAGTACACGCTGATCGCCTCGTGCCATATCGCAGGATCACCCATTCATGAGATTCCCGGACTCGACCCAAATCAAGACCCATTCACTCCCACATCGTCCGTTATCGTCGTGGACGGTTGTTCAACCCGGGGTTTCTGTAAGTAATGCATCCCTACTCCTCCCTTGCTGGGACCACTAGCCTCTTCTGACAGGTCGGGAATCGGTGTCAAACTTCTAACCCCTGTGTCTGAGACAGACCTCGACCATACCGCGCCGACTCCCTCCCTGATCTTCCAAACCATCTCACCTACGAGTCCCGCGTGTCGCAAATCCATCAAGTACCACAAGCTCGAGTGCGCACTCTGTCTAGACATCTGATCCTTCCGTACTGCGATCATATCATCATATCATCCCACTCGAGTAGTGGCTGGTGCCCGTCCCGTTTCGGCAGGCTATCGATAGCAACTTCAGTCTGCGGAGCAGCTTGTTTCAAGGTGGACACTGCGCCAGAATTCTGCTTCACATACGATCACACGACCCAGAGCCTTCACTTCAGTCCCGATTATCCATCTGTGAGCACTCACTGGATCTTCACACTCATGTCACCTGGGTGATACTCAATCCTGCCTTGTGATTGCCACAGAAGATGCTGGCGACCATGAATCCGTCGCCGTTGGTCGAAAGTGCGCCAATGCTGGACAAGAACAACATTATCAATCAGAGGGATGGAGAGTCACTATACCAAATATGCCTAAAGCTGAGGAAGCGATTATCTGAGGTCCCGCATTTTCGTCCATACCTTGATCAAATGGCAAGAGAGCAGGCCGAGGGTGCGGACCCAGTGTCATCATTATGGAGATGTTTCAGGAACGGTCTTCCTCTTCTTACCATCTACAATGCTTCGCAACCAGAGGATGGAGACTTGAAGGTGGACCCATCGAACTCTGACCTCAAAATGGGCAAGCAGGCGGCATACCGATTTAACGTAGCATGCAAAACGCAAATGTCTATTCCAGCGTCGGATATCTTCTCGTTGAACGATCTCTACGGCGACAATACGACTGGTTTTGTCAAGGTGACCAAACAGGTCAATCGTGTTCTCGACATTCTGAGCCTGAGCGGAAAGCTCTATCCCTCACCTGAAAGCCTTGCAGTTCGTGACGAACCTAACGGGGTAAAAACGAACGGAGGACCTCCGAAACAACTGACCCGGAGGCAACATATCTTGAAGGAGCTGGTGGAGACCGAAAGACAATATGTACACCACCTTCTAAACTTGCAGGCGTTGAAAAAAGAGCTGGAAGAATGTGGAGCTCTGACGGGTGACTCGATACATTCCATCTTCTTGAACTTGAACAACTTGCTTGACTTTGCGCAACGCTTCTTGATTCGAGTCGAACAACACAACGAGATCCCGGAAGAGAATCAAAACTGGGGTGAACTTTTCATACATTACAAGGAGCCATTTCGGCAGTATGAGCCGTTCATTGCGAATCAACTCCGATGTGAGAAAACATGCCAGAAGGAATGGGACAAGATGAAGAAGGTGGGTAGGTCACCATTGATGGACCAGATGCTGGCAGATCCAACAATCCTAAGCGGTTTCCTCCTGAAGCCCTTCCAGCGATTGACTAAATATCCTCTACTTTTGAAGGTAGGCTCAGGCGCCTGGCCCTTAAGTCTTGAACTTTTGCTCACCTTTCTCAGGATCTTTCCAATCAGGCTGAGGACGAAAACCTGCAGGCGGATCTCTCAGATGCCGTGGAGATCATCCAGGGCGTGCTTCAAGAAGCCAATGCTGCCATTGACAAGGAGACCCGACAAAACGCATTAGTGGACCTAGACGAGCGAGTTGAGGAGTGGAAATCCTTGAAACTGGGGACTTTTGGCGAGCTGATGCTTTTTGGAACCTTCACTGTACTCAAGGGCGATGGTGGCAGCAAAGATCAAGAGAAAGAGGTATGTTACATTATTCATGCGGCATTTTAGTCGTTGCTAATCAAGCCAGTATCACATCTACCTCTTTGAAAGGATATTGCTGTGTTGCAAGGACATGAATTTTAACAAACAGAGATCGAAGTATATGGGCAGCAAGGAGAAATTGTCCGTCACTGCTAGGGGTCAGCCGCGTCTGCAACTCAAAGGCCGGATATTCCTAGCGAATGTGACACACATTTTGACGGCGTCAGGTCCAGGTAGGCACATTCTTGGCTCAATCGATGGAACATTGTCAGTTACTAAGGATAAATTAGGAAACTACACTATTCAGATCTTTTGGAAAGGAGATCCAGGAGTCGAACATTTTATCATCAAGTTTAAGAACGAAGATACCATGCTGAAGTGGAATCGAGAGATCGAAGCACAACGAGCCTTATGGGCGGAGAGTGTCCGAGCGTCGAGGGCCAACGGCACCTCTGAAACACAATTCACATCTCTACGCGGCATACATATGGAGAATCCGCACCAGGAATACGAACTAGATGAGGACGACTACAACCGGAGCATGCAACCCGCTTACCTTGGTCACGAAAATGGAAACTACTCGGAATTCACAATGAGTCGAAATGCCTCCAGTCTAAGTCTTCGGTCCTCATCAACGACTACTACAAGTGGAGGAATTCATAACGGACATTCTTCGGCTAGGCCGCCACGTTTTCCCATGCCCGATCCTTCTTCGTTACCGCCACTCAACACCTCGTTCCAGATTTCACCAGCCGAAAGAGGTGGGACTTCATACTTCTCCCCCATCGAGAGAGAAGGGACTACACCAATGACCGCATCTGCTCGATCAAGCTCTCAATCTGCCTTTGCTGGCTACGACAGGCATGGAACACCTGCAAATGGCTGGTCAAATGGCGAAGAGCCTACAAACAGAAACACTGCCCCTGCCATGTCTCGAGCAAACCGTGGGGGAAATCCATACATGATGAATGGACGCGATCCACGAATGAGACCTTCACTCCCACCCGTATCGACGGGTCCACCCACCCCTCAGCAGCTTGCTCATGGCACAAACCGTACCCGATCTGCCAGCAGTCCCGACTTCACCAACCCGCAACGCCGTGTACCAAATGGCCATTTGGTGCCAAATGGTAGCGATGTCCCTACGGTGCCGGCAATTCCGCCTCATGTTGCTGGCAGAGTTGCGCCAGTTAATCGAAGCATGAGCAACTCGCCAACCGGTATGCCTCCCAGAGCCAACACCCCTTCCGCCAATGGACACCACTATGGACTACCACCTGGACCACGACCTCAGATGACCAACCACTATACCTACGACTCTTCTTACAACAGCAAGATGGACCCACGGCAAGGCATCCCCACCCTGACTCCGGGTTCCTCAATCTCGACAATAGATCGAGATCGCAATCTCTCCCCGCCCCTCTCAACTCCATCCAGTGATGGAGAGCCATTTATGCCAAGCCAGCTCAAAGCCAAGGTCTGTTTCGACAACAACTACATTACATTGGTCATTGCAAGTAACATTCAATTTCGGTCTCTAACTGACCGTATTGACGCCAAATTGGCACGCTTCACCCCGGCTTCCATTAGCGGCGGCTCTGTTCGTCTAAGGTATCGGGACGAAGACGGAGACTATATCTGGATCGACAGTGATGAAGCAGTAAATGATGCTTTCCTCGACTGGCGAGAGACTCATGCCGACAAGATTGCTACTGGCTCTGTGGGAGAAATCCTCTTATTCTGCAGCTCGCTAAATGGTGAGCCGTTGGTTACGAGCGGGTAACAAAATCACTTCATCTGAAGGTTGAGCGCAATCTTTACCGCTGCCTCCCCCAACTGGAATTCAGTAGCTTGCACATGAGGGCTTTCCACCCGTCGTTGCGCCATGATGGAGAGTCTAGCCCAGAAGAGGCAAGCAGGCTCCCTGGGTAGCACAAGATCGACTTTGTTGCACCAAAGATGGAATGTGACGGGGCTGCCACTTGCCACACATCTCAACGTGTCCTTGAGAATGTGTGGCCCGTTCGAGCAGCAAGTTCGAAACGCCAGCATTGAAGATAGCCCTCCAGAAATGAGCGGCTAGTCGAGGGCAGGCCTCGCAGGCGATCCCAAAGGGTCACCTGCGCCAGCCAGCATGCGCTGGTCCACTCAATCTACAGGCACGAAAGGGGTGGGAGCAGGAGGAAACGATGAAGTGATGATGATCTTGGATGGAGAGGAAGTTTGCGCCAGCTTTGGCATATGAGAAGCTCTTTTTAATTCCATTTGAAAAGCAATAAATACCTCTTCATGCTCACCAATGACTGAGACACTCAACATCAATGTAGAGAATGATTCTCAATCCATTAGTAGTACGAATACTGTGTAGTCAGTAAGCACGAAAGGCACAAGATAGTGACGCTAACGTAAGCTTTCAGGGGGCTTCGAGCTCTCGCAGCTTGCTGCGCTGCGCAACCGCGTATTCAAACTGCAGCCTTCACTTCTGCTCATAGAGGACTTGTTTCGTCACAACATACGCGTGGAGAGATAGAAGTCGGACCTTGATAACAGAGTCTCATCCGCCATTTTAGACAGTCTACGCCTCGATTCCACCTCTCCTACCCTGCCGCCAATCACCCATGGCTGACAGATATTCCTTCTCGCTTACAACCTTTTCACCCAGGTCAGTTGCGGCAGTATTGATGAGCTTATGACTGTGAGCTGACCTTGTCCAGCGGAAAACTCGTCCAAATAGGTACGCTGCCTCCAGCTGCTTTGCTCAAGCGGTCCGGACCTCGACTGACACGGGATAGAATATGCACTCAATGCCGTGAACCAAGGCGTCACTTCCCTGGGCATCAAAGGTGTGACTTCCACATACATTGTCCCAACCAGTCGATTGACTTCTGCAGCCACCAATGGCATCGTCCTAGCAACAGAGAAAAAATCCTCCTCACCACTAATCGACCCACCCTCCCTCTCAAAAGTCTCCCTCATCACCCCCAACATCGGCATGGTCTACTCCGGAATGGGCCCCGACTACCGTATCCTAGTCGACAAATCGCGTAAAGTCTCGCACACAGGTTACAAGCGAATCTACAACGAATATCCGCCCACCCGGATACTGGTCCAAGACGTCGCGCGAGTCATGCAGGAAGCCACTCAATCCGGGGGGGTGCGACCATACGGCGTGAGTTTGTTGATAGCCGGTTGGGATGATGGGATCGAACCTGAGAGTGAGGAGGCGAAGCAGGGGGAGACGGACGCGGAGAGGAAGAAGGCGAGCAGTAAGACTGGGGGGATTCTGAAGGGCGGGCCAAGTCTGTATCAGGTTGATCCGAGTGGGAGCTACTTTCCTTGGAAGGCTACAGCGATTGGGAAGAGTGCTACGAGCGCGAAGACGTTTCTTGAGAAGAGGTACACAGAGGGGTTGGAGCTCGAGGATGCGGTGCATATTGCCCTGTTGACTTTGAAGGAGACCATTGAGGGAGAGATGAATGGGGAGACGGTAGAAATTGGTAGGTCCTCCCTCCAACGACGCACTTGTAACTCAAAAATATTGGTGACTGACTCATCCCAAACTCACAGGCATCGTTGGTCCTCCGGCAAATCATCTGCTGGGATACGAAGGCGTCGAAGGCGCGCAAGGCCCTCGCTTCAGAAAGTTGAGCAAGGAGGAGATTGAGGATTACCTCACCAACCTGTAGTATCAGAGTGTCGAACTCACTTCTTCCGGCCCGATCCAAGCGCATCGCACCGGCGTCAGGGAAATGGATGACGGAGGGTAATTTAGATGTGGTTCGGAAATCAAACACGGAAAATCACGTCTGCTCACTCGCTCACTCTCTCTCTCCATTCTGGTTCCGGTTGTGGATTATTCCGGATTGTGCTTTGGTATGTGCGAGGCGACCCAGTGAGTGAGTGCAGTAGACTTCCCGGAAGGGTAAACCAGGTCAAAACCGTTGTGTTTGGGGGAGGATACGGAGTAGGTAGTCCAAGACAACATTATGCTTGGGTATCGATAAGCTATTCCATGCCCTTCTATCCAAGGGCAAGAGTCTACTGATAATCCAAAACGCCGTTCGCTGTGCAATGCAAAGAAAGACTTCATCTTCATCTTTTCCATTCCTCCTTTCTCCCAACCCACCTTCTGCCATGATTTCAAACCCTCCCTTGCACACCAGGTATCTCAATCGTGTACGGCAGATCCAGCGGCGTCCTCGCCCCACTCAGTCTGATGACACTGCCTCCCGATCTCGCGGAGGCACGCGATGCAACTGAGATGTTTGATTGTGTTTGGTGTAGGGAACGTGTTGAGGAGCTGGACACTGCTCCTGATAGGGGTGGTTTTAGGTGGGAGCGTGAGGGTTTGCCTGAATGGGAGCGGCTCCGGGAGTGTGGGTTTGATGAGGAAGTGGTAGTTTGGGGTTGGAGGAGTGGGGCTGTGTGGTGGGGGAGGGCTTCGTCTTCGCCGTCTTCGTCACCATCCTCGGTTGGGAGGGATGGGACCGAATCTTCGCTAACACGACGAGGTGGTGGGTGATTGTGGTGGTGGTGCCGAACGCTGCCTGCATCGTCCACGGTGAACGTGGATGCGGATTTCGGAGACCAGGCTCCTGGCGTTCGCCAATCTGGTGGTGTGCCGTTCTGGTCAAGATCTTGGAGCTCTGCAAGTAGGTCCGGGTTCAGGTTTGTCATGCCTCGGAGGATGGAGGCGAAGATGCTCATCAATGTTCGAAACTCGGGCTCGTGTAGGGGCTTTGTGGAGAAGCGACCGCGCTCGTAGAGAGACAGAAAGTCTGCGTCGAGAGTTGGTGGGTTGATCAGACCCAGTGAATCAAGGTAGGCTATGTAGTCTCTTAAGCCCATCTTGAGCGGTCGTTGCAGAGTTTCCACAATGCGTTCATCAGGCAAGGGCATTTCGTCCGGTTGGGGTGTTAGTAGAGGGTTGATTGGAGCAAGAGAGACTGCTTTGGCTTCCATCAGATCGGGTAGCTCTGCAATGACGGTGTCATAGTGAAGATTTGGCAGATCTTGCGATGCTGGGGACGACCACCCAGGATGTGAGATATCTGCCCATAGGGCCTGGTGCTCGTCCTTCTTGGCATCTGGCTGCGTGATAGCAGAGATCCTTGCGCTTGCTGTGGGCGAGTCATCCTCGACTGGGTCAAATCGGGGCCGTGCCTTGTACGCAATGATGGCACTCCTCTCCAACCCTTCCGTGATCTCCTTGCGCGTGAGTTTTCCGGGCAAGTCTTCTTTCGCAATTGGTACATAAGTTTTCGGAATGCCCTGTAAGATGCTGCGATTGGTGTACAGTCTAGACGCGTAGATCAAAATCGCAAGAAGTGCGGTCAGGATGTAGGTCCCGGCAATAACACCAATGTCCCACCGTCTACTTTCCTCCCGAGCCTGGTAAATAGCATCTGCCGGGGTGAGGGCTATGAAGGCGAGGACAAGGAGGAATACCGCTGTGAATGATGTGCTGTAGAAGATGCGGAAGAGAAGCGGACGAATCGCTCGCATGGCGAAGATGCTAGTCAGCGCATCTCTGAAGATGCATCAGAAGTAGGTAGTCAATGTACTGTTCAGATACAATGCTGACTACCTATGCAAGCCCTGCGGTCTGGGTCTTCGTCCATCTCCCCGAGCGGCGAGGTCGAACGGACAGAGGACTTATTCCACCTACTCGAGACTTGGCGACACAGATCAATGCCAAGTCTTTCCGGCCGAAGAATTGCCGGGACGATCTGGCCTCGACGCGGAGGAGTGGGTGTCATGACAAAGCCCTCACTTCAGACACGCCCTGCATGGTCAGCATCTTCTCCCTTTTGCGATGACCTGCCGCACCAAGCTGCTTTGGCAGCATCCATATGTCTGCAATATTGATACTGGTTGACCCCGTCTGAGATCCCTTCCACTCCCTCCAACATGGCGTCCATAACAGAAGACTCTCCTCCACAGTGGACATATGCCACACGGCAGTGCCGATTATGTTTCGAGGAATGCGAGGCCACAGTTGAGCTTCCACCACCTGGATCGGCATCACAAAACGCTCGAATCAAATACCACTCGGCGGAAGACCCTTCGCTTGGACAGTTGATATCTCCTTGCAATTGCACAGGAAGTGCACGATTCATCCACGAAGGATGTCTTGAAGCCTGGCGAAAGAATGCGGCGCAAAAAAAACATTTCTGGGAATGCAATATCTGTCACTACCAATACCAGTTCAGTCGCTTGGGTTGGGCGAGGTTGTTGGAGAATCCTGCAGCGCACTTCACCATTACGGCCATGGCATCCTTGTTTCTTGTCTTCATCTTCGGGTACGTTGCGGACCCGATCATCAATCTCTACATCGACCCATACAGCGCTACTTCGACGAGTCGACTGTGGACTCCGATCAAGGTTAGTGATATCGGAGAGGACAGTTCATGGTTGCAACATTTCTACAAGGGCCTGGCCTCGTTGGGCGTTTTGTCTTTTGCGAGGGTCTTATTCATGGCCAATCCATGGCATTGGTACAATCTCAGGAATTCCGGACTTGCACACGGCACCACCAGACCCGGCGCGACTGGTCAAGAAAGAGTCGCTAACATTAGCTGGGTCGTCCTCGTGATTGGAGTGATGACCTTTCTCTACACGGTGTTCAAGGCCATGAATTCTTTGACAAGGTGGTTCCTAGAGAAGGCAGCATTTCATATCAAGGAGGTACCTCATGACGATGACGATATTAGACCACCAACGCAATCTCAGGCTAACCGAGCTACCTCAAGTCCGAACAAGGAGACGTTTCCTGACGTATCCCATAACGACAGTCTCCGGCAAAAGGCAACTGAGAATTCTCCGTCAAAAGAAGACGAACCCACAGCCACTTCAACCTCGAGAGAAGCCCTCCCAAAACAGGACTTGCCAACGCAGCGTACTGCACCATTCATCCCAGGTGCTTTTGATGGGCCTCGATGGTCATTCTCCAACTCAGATCAGTGAAAGAGCTCGCTCGCGAAACAAAATCTAGAGCTCTATTATCCATCATTCCATTCACCTTGTCCAAGACTGGTTGAACAGCATTGATCCATCAGCACCGCTGCTCGCCCAACTTTGAGTTGTCACAGCTTTCAGCCATAGTGTGCCAATCAGTCAATGCGCGAAGATCCGTTACCTCATTTTTCTCGAGTTCATAGCGTCATGCTTATGGCTTGTTACGTTTGAGGGATTACCAGCAGCAGATCTAGGAATCCACTTTTGACAGTTGTTTCATCTCGTGGTAGCTACGGCTGGCAAATGTACATATTGCCTGTTCGTTTCAATGGCTCGACACATTTTCCACGTCTTTGCGTTGCTCCTGCCCTCGACTATCGTGACTGCCGAAATGTGGCTGCAGTCAAGGTAGGTCCTTCGAATGCTGTGGTTTTTCTTTGCTGCTTTCGTAGTCTTCCATGCACTGTGTTCTACATTCATCAGACCTAATTGGAAGTGATTGCCATATTTTCTTGCAGATACCCATCATGACCGAACATGCTGCCATAGATCTTGAAAATGAGGAATTGGCCTTGACAGATCGTGACCTTGTCTCTTTGTATCTCAGATATCCAGAAATGGAAGAAACAGATCACGACTTTCAGGATGAAGTCGATGTTGGACATCCACTGGTTCCTATCATCACCAGCTCACCTGAATCATCACCACCATCGACACAATTTTACAGTTCGCCACTACCTAATACAACGCGCTATGAAACTCCCACAAGCTCGCCTCTTGGTCCTCCAGACAGCATTGCTTTCCCTGCTCTGGCAATCGCCGCCAAGGAACAAGAGATCGAAGAGCTTACCGCACAGTTTGACCTTATTTTGAAGTCAGATGAAATACCAAAAGATACGGCAGAACTGCTGGCGGAGATGAAGTCTGTCATCGTACTGATGGGTGCAATCCTCTTCTCTGCCTCTGGGGAGGTCTCGGCCAACCTTGAGAATGTTCGGCGTGTCGAATCTGCTGCACATTGGTTGATATTGTCGCTAAAGCAAGCTCGCGATGTGATTGAAGAGGAGATCACGGCCATTGAGTCAGTCCTCGAACTTGCGCCTTTCACAGTGCGTCCAGCGGCCGAGGACTTGTGGACTAACTACAAGCAAATGGGTGAAGTAATCATAGAGTGAGTTGGTCTCGCAGCAGCAGCAGGAGGCATTTGATCTAAGGTGATGTCCAATTAGGTACACCACGATACCTTCAACAAGGGTGCTCGAACTAAGCAACCGACTGTGTCACATCTACGATGCATGCGTTTACCGTCCAATTTTGGCCGTCTTTCGCCTTCAAACTCATGACGATCTGCTCATCGACTTTCTCGACAGCTTGTACGATGCCATCATGTTGTTCCCGATAAGATACAAGCAATGGATGATAGCAATGAAACAAGTAGGAGACGACTTTACCAAACCGACAATGCGAAGGATCCTCGACCTGCCGGAAGTCATGAGGCACATACTCGAATTTGAAGGACAGATAGAAACGGCGACGAAGTCGGTCTCGGAAATGGAGTACGCGACGAGGAAGGTATTCACAGATCTCAACAGAGTGAACCGACGAAGACAACACCAGCTTTCGAGGCGTGAAGATTGTGTTCTGCACCGTTGCCACGCTTCCATATCCCAGAAGGCCCAATCCGGGTCCTCGGCTGGCGCGGCTGAAGCACCTCCGTGCATTTGAAGGAGCACGGAATGTATATGTGCTTAAGCTGAAACATCCCGCATACCGAATACTGCACGAATATCAATGATCCAAGACGCCAGGGTGACTTGATTCTTGCCCATGAATGACCTCACCACGCAGTTGAAGTATTGGCGAAGAGTAGATGGCAGTCCTGCTGAGGCAATTTTCAAGCCAACGGTCTCAACGCCTCTAATGTACATTTGTATCTTGCCGCCGTGCAGGACAACATCACGTACTAACCTCCGTTTGCAAAGACTTCATCATTTGCAAAGAGAGGACTCTGGTTCTTCTGTGATAAAGCTTTGCAACATGAACAGATACCCGGGCAATCACCACGTAGGCAGAGCCTCGGAATACTCGGAGCGGCCCGAAAGTGCTAGCTTCCGCCAAGTTTGAGCTTGTGTGCCAGCTGCTGCCAGAGTCTTGACCGCTCCAAGAGAGTTCGTGGGCGATTCATGTCAGGTAACAAAGCTCTGCTATATTATTGTAGATCTTGCAAGACACCTGGTTTGCAAGATGAGCTTCTCTGGTCGAAGAGTTTCCATCTTGCGTGGTATGCCGCAAGCACCTGTTCAAGCTGATCAACGCCGATTCTCCACATCCAAGGAACCTTCAGACAACGGTGGGCCTGGCGAATCCATGAATACATTCATAGTCGCAAGTTTCGGCTGACTTGCCCCTCTATAGAACAAACATCTCCCATCCATCTGAAGCTGCGTGCCAATCACGCCCACAAACCGCATGCAGGCCTCGATCGTGGTCGCTCATCCACAGGTGTAATCTGGTGTACAGAACAAGCTGCAGAACATGGCTTTCTCGACGAGCCGCAAAACTGGGCAAACCTGGGTCAAGGCGCACCAGAAGTCGAAGATGACATTGAGGGTTCATTCCCGCGACCCCAGTCAATTAACGTCTCCTTGACTGGTCGGGAATATGGTCCTACGGCAGGCATCAAGCCACTACGAGAAGCCATCGCGAACCTCTACAATGACAACTACCGGCAGGGGAAGGAAAGTCAATATACCTGGGAGAATGTGTGCGTGGTTCCTGGAGGCAGAGCTGGTCTCATCAGAATTGCTGCGGTGCTGGGAAATGCATACCTTGGATTCTTCATCCCAGACTATACTGCTTACAATGAGATGCTGAGTCTTTTCAAGAACGTCAGTCTATCGTCCCTGTTGCCCTGTGTTCATCGTTGATACCGTGATGTCCAGTTCGCAGCAATCCCAGTACCTCTCTCCGCCTCAGACGGCTACCACATTCATCCTGACAAAGTGGCCGAAGAACTTGCCCGAGGCACCTCCGTGATCCTAACCTCAAACCCACGAAATCCAACCGGCCACCAGCTCGAAGCCAAGGAACTTGCTCATATCCAAGATATCTGCCGTGATCGCGCAACATTGATCTTCGATGAATTCTACACCGGCTACAATTATGCTACCGGATGTGATGGAACGACTTTCTCTGCAGCCTCTAACATCACTGACGTGGACTTGGACGATGTTCTCCTGATTGACGGATTGACGAAGCGTTTCAGGCTCCCAGGGTGGCGAGTAGCATGGATTGTGGGCCCCAAAGAATTCGTCAAAGCATTAGCAAGCTGTGGCAGCTATCTCGACGGCGGAACGAACGTGCCATTTCAGGAAGCCGCCGTGAGCATGCTTGATCCACCCAAAGTGAAGAACGAGATGATCGCGCTACAAACGCATTTCAAGGCAAAGCGAGACTATGTTCTCGGCCGATTGAGGGAGATAGGGTTCCGCGCCAAAGACCAAGCCGTCCCGGACTCGACATTCTATATCTGGCTTGACCTGACGTCTCTTGAGCCACCACTACCCGAAAGTAGCCCCCTCAATATCTCGGACGGATTGTCATTCTTTGATGCCTTGCTCAAAGAGAAGGTGATTGTGGTGCCGGGAATATTCTTCGACTTGAACCCAGCCAAGCGGCGGGATCTGTTCGATAGTCCTTGTCATCATTTCGTGAGGATCAGCTATGGTCCGAAGATGGCGGTTCTGAAAATGGGCCTAGATGGGATCGAGAGGGCGGTTAGTCATGCTAGGGGGAGGACGAGGCACGATTCTTGTGCGATCGCTGATTGAATTGGTGCACGAAGCAGACGGTCTATTCAGGGTTTGTTCGGTCGTGGAGTAACCTAACGCACCCTAGCAGTAGGTTGAGATCGACCAAACCGTAGCTCCATAGAAGACTTTTATCGTCAACAGTGGCCAAGGTCTCCTCTGTCCACGATTACTTGTCACAACTACAGTACGCAGCCTCGGCTGAGCGTTTATCCTTCTCAGCCCGAACAAGAAGCCGGCTTAGTCACTCAAAGCGGGACATTTCCGCCCCGCAGATCGAATAAAGACCGCTCCACCCTCTCGAGCAACGCAATCTACTCCGCCAGATAATACGCGTCTGCAATGAGCCAGCCTGAGGATTACCCAACGAGGACCTAGCCTCCCCGTAGCTGGCACGCGATGCAGTCCCTCCTCCAACGCACCACCGCCTTCCTAACCCCCAGCACCTCCTCCACCAGCCTCGCCAAGTCCGCCCAATCCTCATCAACGTCCAATCACTCATCCCCCGCCTCCCCGTCCAACAAATACATCTTCCCTACCGTCTCGCGCTCCGACGACCCCTCCTGCCTCCTCGACTGCAGCACCTGCACCACGCACTACCCGTCCAAATGGAGCATCGACGAATCCGACCCCCTGTACGGCCACATCAAAGGCTGGGGCACCCACCTTCTGATCGCGACAGGAAAGGCCGATTGGGTGAGAGATGTAGCCGATGAAAAGGGAAGTGTCATGGAAGCTGTGGGGAAGCATGGGCTCGAGCTGGCGAATGGGAGGTGTATGGTCAGTGCGTGTAATATGCCGGTTCCGGATTATGAGGATGAGGATGGAGGTGGGGATGGATTGGACGGGAGAGAGAAAGGCGAGACGGAGGTGCTCGTTCTACCTAAGTGGGAGATTGTAGAGGATGTGAAGCCGGCCAGGGTGCGGCAGTTTATGGAGGGGTACGTGGCGAGGGTTGCGTCGACCATGACTCCGGTTCCGGCGAATCCATCACCTTCAATGAGAACACAGGCGGAGGAGGATAAGATGCCGAACTCGACATCGCAGCAACCTGTTCCACCACCACCCTCACCACCGCTACCATCCTCAGATCCCTCACCGCGGCAAATGCCTCCACACCCACCCTTCTCCAGCTTCGCCACCCGCCCGTGCCCCCACCGCGCCCTTATCCTCCTCTGCTCCCAGAAAACCCGCGACGCGCGCTGCGGCCAGTCGGCGCCGCTCCTCCGCCGCGAATTCGAGCGCCACCTCCGGCCCCTGGGCCTGTACCGAGATATGCGTGATGAGCGACCGGGAGGGGTGGGGATTTACTTCATCAGCCATGTGGGGGGACATAAGTATGCGGCGAATGTTATGATTTATCGGAGGGGGGGGAGTCAGTCTGCGATGGCTGAGGGAGAGGGAGGGAAGGGGGCGGTGTGGGAAGAGGAAAGGGAGGGGGAGTTAACGCTGGTGAGGAGTCGGACTCGGACTCGGAGTCGCAGTCAGGCTCAGGCGCAGACCCCGACCCCGACCCTGACCCAGTCGCAAAATGGGACGCAGATGATGGAAGAGAATCAGGGGGAGGCGGCCCAGTGTATTTGGTTGGCGAGGGTGAGGCCGGAGGATTGTGAAGCCATCATCAAATACACGGTTTTGCAGGGGAAGGTGGTTAAGCCGGAGAGGCAGCTGAGGGGTGGCTTTGATAGAGGGAAGGGGTTGACTAGTTGGTGAATGTAAATGGATGGCCTACACGATTTAGAGCACGGCAGTCTAGTATTCGATCTACTGATGCT